>Ga0080064_1000289_pt1 | contig 144643 bp, 141 predicted proteins | sample Subgrocontami54m_FD_69260 | JGI IMG/M metagenome (GOLD analysis project Ga0080064, IMG submission 69260) | Subsurface groundwater microbial communities from S. Glens Falls, New York, USA - GMW46 contaminated, 5.4 m (SPADES assembly) (version 2) ...
GACGGTTTCGAGCCTTCGGATGGCCGGAGCGGTTAACGTCGCCGGCGCGCTGGGCGCCACCGCCCGGATCGTGTCATGGACGAATTGCGGGGTGAGCGAGACTCCTGTGGCGACGGCCATCTGCAGCGCGCTCGTCACGGTGCGCGCCTGGGGAGCGTTTAAAGCCACACCGGCATTCGTCAAGAGCGTGCGCACAGCACTCGTCATCACCGGGCTCGCCGGAGCGCGCAGCGCCGCCTCCAGCACCCGCACGCTGGGTGCGGTGAGGACCGCCGGAGCGCTCGGCACAATGGTCTGTAACGTCTCATGGACGAGCTGAGGCGTGAACGGCGTGCCTTGAGCCACGTGCGCCTGCAGCGCGCTGGTGAGCATTTGGGCCTGTGGGACGGTCAGCGGTATGCCAGCAGAGATCAAGACGGTCCGCACAGCACTGGCGAGTCGCGCATTCGCTTGAGAAACTTGCATGACGCCAGGAAGCGGCGCGGTCCCCAGGCTGGTCGGAGTAACTGGACCCGCACTGATTGGGGGGGCGTGAGGGAGAGCCGGCGCCGGCCCCATCGGAGCCGGACCTGGCGTCGGACCCGGAGTTGGACCTCTTGGAGCGACTCCAAATCCTAGCGATCCCCCCTCCCCTAGCACATACCGTCGAAAATCCTGAATGACTCCGAGCTGGTTCAAGAACGGTGTTGCGTCAGCATAGTGACTGTCAGTAGGGTGCATCCGCTCTTTCATATGGAGCGGCCCAACTTCGTAACCGCGAGGCATTTGGCGCAGGTATTCAAAGGCCGGCGTCAGGAGAGCATCCGGGACAGTGACCCTATCCACACGAACACCTTGGCGATTGAGTGCGACACTGGTGGTCTGCACCCCACCAATCCATACTCGTCCAGCCCGATCCACGTTAAAGAGGTACTGCAACGCACCATTAGTGGACCGCACGACATAGCTGCTCACCATCCCATAAATGGGGTTCTCGGTCGTGAAGTTATGGACCACCCCGTGATGAAAGTTTGGTTCATAACCGGGTGTAAAAATAAAATGGTGGTTCGCCACGTGAGGATCCATGTGCCGGCTGGTATCCTCCCGTGCAACGATGACCTTGGGTGTATTTGGTAATTGACGCACGTTCAGCAGGGTCACGAGGGGCGTGCGCTCATCTTCCCCAAGCACATGGTAGAAACGGCCCGGAATCTCGTGGAGCCCTCCCCCGACCTGCTGGTGCGAAACCATGCGCTCGAGGTGTCCCTGCAACTCGACCGGGAGCATCTGGGATGTTTCACCCAAGCCCTTTCCAATGTACCGGCCGTCCGGAGAACTGGACGCGGCTCTCCAGACGTTCTGCGAATTGCTGCGGTACACCGCGTTCACAAAGATGACGGGACGCCCGGTCGTTGAATCCACATGATGCAGATACATGACGAAGACCGTTCTCCCGCCTGCATCAATAAACGGGTGAGAAAAATAGTAGGTATCTGCGCCGAATTTGACCTGGTGTTTCGGACCCAGCCCGTCTCGCTCCAACGCTCGAAACGACGTCTGGCCGTAGATTTGGATGGGGGTGCCTCGCTCTACGAGCCGGTCAAAATGCGGCCGGGCCCCGTCAAGCAGAAGATGCGCGGTTCCACCTCCACTTCGCTGAGGGGCGGCGGGCACAGTGGCTGGCTGAGTAGCGGCAACCCGTGGCAGCGTAGCCGCTGGCGGTGCCACAGGAGTGCCGGTGACTGTGGGGACGGTCGGCGTTGAACGGACAGGCTGCAGTCCGCTCACGATCTGTGTGAGCTGTGCCCTATTGGGAGTAAGGCCCGCTCGTACCAACGCGGTCCGGACGGTGTCCGGGTGGACATCGGGCAACGCGCGCAGGGCTGACACCGCAGGGGTGATCATTACATCGGGCGCGCCAGGGAACATGGTCCTCAGGATCGGCTCCACGGCTGGACGCGCCCCCGGGGTCGTTGTCGCTGACACCGGCTGGCTAGGCGTCGTCGCAAGCGGCGCGCTGGGGACGATCGGAGTCGCCGGAGCCACCGCTGCGGGATGGGCCGCAGGGGATGTAACGGACGCCGGGGTGGTAGAGACCCCGTGCTGGGCTGGAGCTGTAGGTGCTACCGCATAGGCCGGCTGCTGGACACGAGAAGCGGTCGCTGCCGCCGCCTGAATCCCCTGCACCGCCGCGATACTCGGCCGCGGGGCGGGCGCATTCACCGCCAGCAAGACTTGATGGACCTGGCTCACGCTCAGCGGAGCCGCGCTGCTGCGCGCGAATTCCAGCAAGCGCGGAGCCACCTGTGCGGCAGTGGCATGGCTGACGCCAAGCTGTGTCGCGACGGCGGCCACAAAGCTTCTTGGCGCCGGAGTGCTGTTTGCGACGGCATTCAGGACCCCAACTATGGCTCGCGTCGGCGGGGCCGCGTTCGCCGTGCCGGGCAGCACCCGCATGACGTCATGCACCTGGGCCGCCGTCAGCCCCCGCGCGTCGCGCAAGAGCATGAGCAGCGGCGGGGCGACCTGGCGCGCCGTCGCCTGGTCGAGATGGAATGCCGCCGCCACGGCCCGGGAGAACGTGGCCGGCACGCGGGACGGCTGCGCGCCGACCTGGGCGATCGTCCGCAGCGGGCTCAGCGCTTGAGCCGGGACGGAGCGCGTCAGGCTGGGCCGGATCGTCTGGAGCACCCCCTGGACCATTGCCGGGGCAATCGGCGACGCAGGGTTCGCGTGGACCTGCAGGTTGATGGCGCCAGCCAGGACCCGCGCTTCCGGCGTGGTCAGATGAATCCCGTGCTGGCTGAACGTCTGGGCTACCGCCTGCACCAGTATCGTCGGCGCCGTAACGTTGGAGGCAACCGCCACTTGATGGACCGGCTGCAGCACTTGGCTCAGGTGGGCGGCTGTGACCGGTAGTGCCCCCTTCGCTTGAAGTGGCTGGATCAGGTTGTGGATGGCCTGCACGTTGAGCGGAGCCAACGGATTCTGGTGGACCTGTTCGGCGATGGCATGTGCGACGCTACGGTAGTCTGCAGGGGAGGCCAGTGTGATGCCGTTCGCCGTCATGGTGTGCTCAACTGCCCGAACCAGGAGGGCGGGAGTGGCTGACGGAGTCGCGGTCGCCCGGCCGGTAGCGGCCGGCGCAATAAAGAGCTCCTGGCGGAATCTGGCCACATCGACGGTGGGACGTCCTGTGGAAGCCGAAGCCATCCCGGCCGGAGGAGCTCGAGACGCGTCCACCCGGGCCACGCGCCGTGCGACCGCCATCAACCCAGCTCCGCTGCCGGCAAAGAGTCCTGCAGGCAGCAGCGGATTCTGGACGAGCGTTCGGCCCGCTGTTCCTGGGTCAAGCGCGTGCGCGGTCCCGCTGGTCGCGGTCAGGACGCCGAGCCCCACCAGCCCGACAGCTGCGACCTTCGCCAGCACCGGCGCCGCGCGAAGTCCGAACTCCCGTACCTGTGCCGACACTCCTGTGAGGCGGCTCGGCCCACGAATTCCAAGTCCCTGAGCCAGAGCGTCGTTGAATTGCGCTTCAATTCGGCGCGCGACGAAGTCAGTCTGGCGAATCGGTTGGCGCGTTTCGCTCATGGCCTGTCGCGCCGCCATCAGGGCGGGCAGGTTGAACCCCAACGCGCTGCTGCTTCGATGCAGCACGTCCAGATACCGCAGCTGCCGGTTCAGTCCTTTCGCGGCGCTTAAGCCATCCAGCGCGCTCAGGAACGTCTGCAGGCGGTTGATGGCCGGCGCCTGCACACCCAACCCTGGCAGGATCCCAATAGTCCGCTGCAGCTCTAGCCTGGTCATCGCCTGAGCGTGACCCAGCGTCGGCGTCCCGGCTTGCTGGCTCAGCGTCGCACGCAATTGCGCTGCCGGAAGAGTCTGGGAGAGCTGCCGCAGCGCTGCATTACCCGGCACCTGCAGACCCGCAGATCGGAAGGCCGCATTCAGCATGGTGGAACTGACCGCTTGAGCCGGGGCGGCGTGCATCTGCTGATACAGCGCCTGCGCGATGAGCCGCTGCTGTGAAACGGTCAGGTTGACGCTGCTGGCGCGTAGGGCGTCATGCACCACGCGGGTAAAGGCAAACGGCGTTGTGGCGTGCGTGGCTTCCAACAGCGGCCGGATATTGTGGAGCGAGAGTTTTGCGCTGACGTTCGATCCGGTGACTTCCTTGAATGTCGTGCGAATGACGGTCGGCGTCATCAAGCGGCCGGCATCCAGGTGCGCCATCAGGCGATTAGTGATCTCCACCTGGTGCGTCTGCGTCAGGTTCAGTCCTGCGCGGCTGCCGACCTGTCCCACCATGTTCTCAACATGCGCATGTGTCGCGTTCACGGAACCGGCTCCGCCCCCGCCGAAACCTTCTTGGATGACTTCCGAAACACCGCGACCATAGGGCAAGTGCAGCGCTTGGATGGCCGGGTTGATCCCCAACGAAGCCACGTTCTCAGTCAACCCTTCTTCAACAACCGTTTGCAGGATGCGCTCTGTCATCCGGCTGCCGGCAATGCGGCCGCTCATCCGCGACGCAATGGCTTCGGGGACATCGGACATGAGCTTCATGCGGGGTCCGACGAGCGGCGTGCGGGCCACCAAACCTTCCATGGCCGGCGCCAAGGGATAGAGCAAGGCGCCAAAACCTGCCAGCATCAGGAACTGCTTGCGGTTGGTGTAGTTGAAGAGTAGCTGGTTCACAAAGACGTTGGCGCTGCCGATGCGGTTACTGCCGATGCCCAGTTGGTTGGGGTTCCGCACCGCGCGGGGGTCAAAGGCGCCGAGCGTCTGAGCCATCAGCCACTGCTGCGACTTGCTGCCCACGCGCGGAATCCAGAACGAGTTTGTGAGCGTCGATACTTGGGTGGACACCGCCGCGAGGGCGGGCATACTCAGAGAGGTCTTTGCGATTTGCCCCCAAGCTTTTCCAAATTCTGCCCATCCTTTTGTTCCAACCATTGAACGAATATTCTGCCAGGACCCTTGAACGCCTTGCTTAATGGCGCCCTGCTCGACCTGGAATCGGCGGCTGAGACCACCGCCCAAGACGGCCACGTCCGCCACCGTCAATGTACTGATAAAGGGGATTGTGCCGCCGAACACTGGCTTTCTAAAGACGCTGTTCTGGCTCACCCCAGCGGGATTGTTGATGCCGAGGGGGTAGGACCAGCCGCCCATTTTACGTGCAATGCCCACATCCAACCCTACGCCGATTGCATTGAGGGTTTCTGCGGCAAGCTGATGTCCTGGCAGATTGCTCTGTCCCATCCACTGCGCCCCGCGGAATACCGCTTCCCGCGTGGCCATGGTGCCAGCGACCATTACGGTCGATCCAACGAGACGCTGAGTAGCGACTTTATTGGTCATGGAGCCGATCAGCGTCCTGCCGATGGCTGTCTGCGCCTCAGGTTTCAGCATGAAGCCGCTTGCTCCGGCAGCCGTTACCGTGAGCGTCGCACCGAGAAATGCGCCCTTCGTGATGTTCGAGACGGTGTAGCCCCCTGTGGTAAAGTGCGGATAAGCAATCGCCCCAACCGATCCGCCGATCAGCGCTCGCCCCACCTGCCGCGACACGAATTGACTCCCCGCCAATGAGGCGCCTCTCTCCCCAAACACCTGCAGCGCTCGAGCCCCGACACGCTCAGAGATCGTCCAACCTTCTCGAGTAGCAACTCCGCGCACCCCTTGCGTTGCCAGATCTCGGCCGCCTTGCATGGCCAGTTCCCGGCCCCCTTGCATAGCCAGCTCTCGACCGCCCTGAACAGCCAACTCCCGGCCGCCCTGGATGGCCAGTTCCCGGCCCCCCTGCATCACTACGGCCCGGCCCGCTGCACCGGCGCCAGGAATCAGCGAGGTGCCGATGATAAGGACGTCATTGACAGCACTGGGATTCCGGGCATCTGGGGCAAAAAACTTTGAATAGCGGCTGCCGAAGATCGGTCCCCGGTTGCCGGTCGTGATGGCTAGGTCCCGGTGCGTCATGGCGACACCGCCTGCCGTCACGCCGACTGCCATCGAGGTGGCAATCACACCGCCGCATATGCCGACCGTTGCCACGGTACACGCCACCCCGGCAACGACCATGACGCCGCCTGCCAGAATCCGCCAGTGGTCACCCGACCACTTGCCGGTGCTGCCGCCAATGTTGCTCAGCCCATTGGTGCTGAAGTTGCGCCCTGCCCAGCCGCCGACCGCTCGAACAGGCTGGAACGGCCCCCGACCCTCGTTCCACGTGCTGCTCCATGTATTGCCCCGCGTCCAGGTGTAGGCGAAGTTGCCGCCCATATGGCCGGCGACATGGCTCAGGCCGGTGGGGCTCAAGTTGCGGTCAGTCCAGCCCAGAATACCTCGGCCGCCCCGGCCGTTGACCGCGGGGGTGCCGACGGTGCTGTTACGGATGTTCAATAGCCCGGTCGTGCTGAAGTTCCGGCCGGCCCAGCCGCCTGTAGCATGGATCGCCTGCATGGTAGGACGGGTGACGGGCCGGTAGAGGTGGCTGGGATGCCGCAGGTCATTAAATTGGGCGGTGTAGGGTCTGCCCGGCTGATCCAACGCGGCGTGAAAGACGGGTCGGTAGAGCTGGCTGGGGTGAAGCACGTTGTCTGTCCAGCCCCAGGAGTTCCAGGAGTTCTGGAATCCCCTACCGGTGCCCCAGGTATTGGCCCAGTTGCCGACCGGTTCATAAATGCGGCTGGGGTGGATGATGGCGTTGCCGATGGGCTCATAAATGCGGCTGGGATGTCGGATCTTGTCCCACCAGCTGTCTCCGCCCGCGATAGCCTGCGCGCGGCCCGCCCCCAGGGCCATACCGTAGGCCTCCGCCGGCGGTAGGAGAGCAAAGCGGGTGAACAGGCGCAGGAATTCTTGCGTCGGCAGCGACTCGCGCGTGCCGTCCGACTCCCGGTAGATGACACGCGACTCGTTGACCTGCTGGACGACGACGTAGTGGTCCGCCTCCCCGTCTTGCGTCAGGTCGAGTGCCGCGATGAAGGGATGGCGGAGTAGCAGGAATTCGTCAGGGGTGAGCTCGACGGCGTTCAGCGGCAGCCCGTAGGCCGCGGCCAGCCGCTGCACCGTGTCCATCGAGATGTACAACACGCCGCTGAAGCGCTCTTCTGACTTCTGACTTCTGAGCTCCGACTTCTGAGCGCTTGCCATCTCTCGCGTCGCCAGGTGCCCGGAGAGGTAATCCGCCAGCACCGCCTGGGCTGTCAACGTTTCCCGAGACACGGCAATGCCGACAGTCTCCAGCAGCGGAGCGAGCGCATTCGGGGCGCAGTTGGAGCACAGGGTCTCCGGCTGCCGCAGCCAGGCTTCCAGCGAATCGATGGCGGGTGCAGTCAATGGCTCCGCGAGGCCCTGGGCCAGCTGCACGCGCAAGCCCGGGGCCACGTCCACGGTCGACGGTGTGGGCACCGGAAGCTGGCGCAGAAAATCGCCCACCATGACGCTGACCGACTCGGCGATGCGCCGAGCGGCCTCCTTGCGCTGCTGGATGCGCGCCGGGTTCAACTGTCGCAGCCGCCAGCGGGACTCCGGCGAATCGGCCAGCCGCTCAATGAGGTAGGCCAGCTGCGGCGAGCTCCGGAGGAAGTTGAGGGCCTCTTTCAGCTCCTGCGAGGTCGGCGTCCGGCTGTAGAGGTCCTCGTAGAGCGTCAGGACCGCGGCAGACCGGGCGACGTCCAGCTGGCGTTGCTGCTCCGCGGAGAGCCGCAGCGTCTGGACGAGGTTGACGTCGGCCCCCCACACCGCCTGCTGGCCAGCGAATAACAGCGCCAGGCTCAGGCAGAAGGCCTTCGTCCGTTTCAGTTCAAGCCATCGGTCAATGCGCATGGGTCCTTTTCGCGTCACGCTTTTGTAAAGCTCTCACAAACCACCCATAAAAAAGACCGGGTAGCCAGAACATCCTCGCCTGCCCCCTCTGCAGAAGGAGCAGGCCTGGCATACCCGGCCGGGTAGGGTGAATTGTCGTCGTCAGGTCACTGCGTCTGAGCTGCGGAGGTTGCCGACATCCGCGGAGGCGACATCAGATCGCCCTTCAGGAACTTGATCAGGATCGGGCCGGCCACGATGATCATGGCGGCCCCCAGGCTGAACACGAGCGGAATCAGCATCTTCATCGGGGCCTGCTGGGCGAACCGCTCCGCCCAGTTGAACCGCTGGATGCGCATGTCTTCCGACAGCACTTCCAGCGCCTCGGTCAGCCCGGTTCCCATCCGGTCCACCTGGATCAGCGTCCGGGCGAATGTGCTCGCCTCCGGGCATTTCAGCCGGTCCGAAAAGGCGCGTAGCGCATCCCGCCGGCGCTTGCCCATGCGGATCTCCTGGAGCACGATGCCGAGCTCCTCCCGCACCGGGCAAGGGCGGAACTCTTTCACGATGCGGCCGAGTGCCGTCATGAAATCGCTGCCTGCGCCCACGCACAGGTTGAGGAGGTCGGCCACCTCGGGCAGATCGCGCGAAATCGTCAGCCGGCGAGTCTTGATGCGGTTCTGCAGCCACACGATCGGAATGATGAAGCCGATCACCGCAAACAGGCCGAGCCAGGCCACGTTCAGCTGGGATTTCCCTCCCAGCGCGAAGTAGACCATCGCCGCCCCCACCGCGGTCATCTCCTGGCAGGACAAAAACTCCAGCAAGGACAACCGCACGCCGGCGGACTCCATCACCGGCGGAATCCGCTTGGTGTACCACGCGAGCGGCAGCCGACGGTTCACCGGCTCCAGGCGGCTGGCGATCCGGCTCAACAGCGAGGGCCGGCTCACGGGCGAGACCTCGGTGTAGAGACGGCGGCGCACCGCGCGGCGGGACGCATCCGGCAGCATGGCCCACGCCAGCGACGCGACGCTCAAGAACACCATCATGGACAACGTAATGAGCATCATCCCAGCACCCTTAGAGGGGCGAGCGGCTGAACCGCATGAACAGCAGGCACCCCACCGCTTCCAACGCCACGACGCCCGCCAACAGCATGCGGCCGGTCGGGTCGGACAAGAAGAAGGTGAAATGGTTTTTGTCCATCGTGTAGACCACATAGCAGAAGACGACGGGCAGCATCGCCATCACGATTCCCTGCATCTTGGCCATGAACGTCAGCGTCTTGATGCGCTCCTTGATCTTCTTCCGCTCGCGCAGCGTGCTCACCAGCTTCACGAAGACTGCGGTGACATCGCCGCCCGTCTCCCGCGCCACCAACACGGCGGTGCAGAAGAGGTTGGAATCATCCGAGGGCATCCGGACCTTGAAATGCTCCAGCCCTTCCTCGAGGCTGACCCCCATGCGCAGTTCTTTCAGGAGCAGGCCGAACTCCTGCGAAATGGGCGGCGGCATCTCTTCCGCCACGACGCCGAAGCCCTGGATCATGCTGAGGCCCGCCCGCAGACAGCTGGACAAGAGCAGCAGCCCATCGACCAGCTGGTTTTGGAACTTGGCGCGCCGGGATTTGTGCATGTATTTCACCAGCATCTTCGGCAGCGCGACGCCGATGGCGACGCCGATGAGGCCGATGACCCAGAACCCGCTGGCAATCCATCCCACGAGGCCGAGGACGGCGGGGGCCGCGAGGTGCAGCCCCTGGAACTTGCGCACGGAGAAGTCCAGGAACATGTCATCGAAGTGCACCCGCGCTTCATCCACCCGGCGGCGCAGGTACTGGCGGATCCGCTCCGCGATCGGCGGATAGGTGGCCAGCCCCAGCATGGCGGCCGAGCCGAACATCAAGCTGTAGATGACCAGCGGCATGGCGGTGTCCTGTTAGTAGAGCAAGCCCTGCCCGATGCCGTCCGCCCCGCTCTTGAAGCGGTGCGTGACGGAGGAACGGAGAAAACCGAACATCGCGGCCAGCGCTGCCGCGGCCGCGACGATCAACACGACATACTCAATGACGGATTGTCCGCGATACCGTGTGCGCATGCGCGTTACTGCGTCCCCGTCAGCTGGGCTTTCGCATCCCGGGCCGGAATGGTCCACGCATCCGGCGGGATGGTCGCTTCGGTGAACTGCGCATCCGCATGGGAGGCGATGTTCGGAAACCGCTTCTGATAGATGGGCCAGCCCCCCGGACCGGGGTCGGAACCCCGTTGAGAAACCCCATGCCATACTTCGCTGTTGTAGCTCCGGGTGCCGTTGGCAATCCGCGTCGGGTGCACGGGGACGGACGGCGTTGTCCTCGGCGTCATGCCCATGACCAGCTCGTCGCACGGGCCGATCTGCAGGTCGCCCACCCGCGGCACGGGAGGCAAGCCGAACCAGTTCCCCGAGCCGTCATCCAGCGCAAAGTCCCAGTTCTTCACGCCCTGGCTATCGACTGCGAGCGGCTTAAACCCGGGAAACAGCACGCGGGTCGGCAGCCGGGCGAGCGGAGCGTTGCCAAGATCCGGGTAGACGTTGCGGATGCCCCACCCATGGAAGTTGTACGGGCCCGGGCTCTGGTAATTGTCATAGTTCGCGGCCTCGGCGGGTGTCAGCTCATTCCACTGGGCATACGCGGCCGTCTTGCCGCTGACGACCATCGTCGGCGGGTCGTTCGCATTCGTCACATCCAGGAAGATGTCGGCACGATGATCCAGCAGCTCGGGGTCGCCCAGCGGCCGGCCGTTGTTCCAGTTGAACCCGCCCCCTGTGGTTTCCCCGCCGGTCTCGGTGTTCCACTCCTCCTGCCGCTGTTTGATCAGCTCGGCCAAATCGCCAAAGGCGGTGGTCTCCACGCAGCCGATCGGCGGATAGCCGAAGCACACCGCGTCCGTGGTCGTCGGAAAGCGCACCATCATGTTGTTCGTCGTCGAGGTGATGAATTCCCGCCGGCCGATGAACCACGACGCTTCCATCGCTCCATTGGCGACCTGCCTGAAATAGCCCACCGGACCGCACTCGGCATACTGGCCATACTTGCATTGGCCCGGGCTGGTGCCCGGAGCTGAGGCAAGCGACTGCCAGAGCTCGTCCATGTATCGCTGTTTCTCGACCCCCGGGCAGGCGGGGATGGTCAAGAGCGCCGTGACCATGGCGTTGCTGTCGTGCATCTTGCGGCTGACCCATGCGGCTTCGTTCTGTCCGCTCGCCGCCCAGGAGCCGAACGCCAAGGCGCCGGCATCCGACGCATTGGATGTTTCCACCCGCACCTGGGCGGCCTGGCCCAGGTTCACGATCATGTAGACCACCGAGGCAATGAACCCCATGACGACCAATGCCCCGACGGCAATCTGTCCCGACCGACGCTGTTCGTGTGTCATTGGCGCCTCACCGCCGCCCGCACTGGACGATGCTCTGCCGCTCATCCTCTTCCGCGTGCAGAAGCCGTTGATGCAGGGTCGGCACCACGGTGTTCTGGAGTGCTTGAGCGACCCCCAGCGCAGTGGCATTGGCCTGCCGCGCCGCCGCTTCGAGGGCGGCTGCGAAAGTCTCGTCATTCGTCGCGGTGATGTCGTCAGCGGCCGCCTGCATTTCGTCCGCCGCCGCGATCGACTCCAACGTCGTCGCCCACAGCTCCGCGTTGTCAGCCGAGGCCGTCAAGGCCGCTGCCTGCGTTTCATTGTCCGTCGCCGCGTTATCCAAGGCGGTCGCGTAGGCGAGGTACAAATCCGCCAACGCCTGATTGCCGCCGGCGGCGGCGATGAACGCAAGGATGCGTAAATTCTGGGCTTGGGTCCGCCAGGTGGCAGCCTGAGCCAGCAGGTCAGCGGCTTCCGCCCGCAGGGCGGGCACGCCGCTTCGCAGCGCGGCTGCGTCTGCTCGCAGCTGCGCAGCAACAGCCCGCAGGTTGGCCGCTGCCACCCTGAGCAGATACGCCTGCACCCGCAAATTCTTGGCCGTATCCAGCAGATCCTTGACCTTGTTCGCTTCGGTCACGGCGTTCTGGTTGGCGGTCGTCGCAAAGGTCATCAGATTGTGCGCATCCGACCGATCCTGCGCTGCATGCGAAATGAAGGCAAAGCCCTGCGGACAGACCCAGTTGTAGCTGCTGGGCGGTTGCGGGCCGGCGCCGCCTGGGGAGGACCCTCCCCCGCCGATCAAGGTAATAGGCGCCACAGCTCCGACCGGCACGAGTCCGGCACCCGGCTGCCCGGCCACCGTCCGGCCGGCCTGGAATTGGTCGTTGCGCTGCACTAGGGACTCGTTCAGCCATGCCGCCACCTTAGCACCCATGAAGGCGAGGACGACGATGCCGCTGGCGGCCAGCGCCATTTCCACGGTGACCTGCCCGCGCCGTCGCGCCGGCGTCCGGTCTTCCAGTCGTCGCATGGCCGCCTCCTTCATCACAGTCCTGCCGCGCAGGCCGATACGCCGCCGCCGATGCTACCGACGTTGGCGTTCAGGGTTGTGTTCGAAGACGTGCTGGTGCATGAGCTGACCGAGCTGCCGCCTCCACCCTGCGTAATGGTCCCGCTTTCGTTGTTGGTCGTTGTGGACTGGGTCTCAATGCCACTGAACGCCAGGAGGCGCATGTCCACATCGCCCCCGCTGAAGGAGGCGTCATCCGGGACATCCGCCTGTCGGTATGTCAGCTCGCTGCCGTCTGACCGCACGGCCATCAGCGCTTGCGTGTTGTAGCCGAGGTCCGAGTTGCCCTGAAGTTCGGTGGCGAAGCTCAGGCGGTCGCCCCACTCCACAAAGGCCGAGGCTTCCGTCCGGCTGCGCGGCATGCTCATGAAGCCGTCCGTGGGATTCGGCATCCGCCGGTCGGCGATATAGTGGAAGACGGTCCCCATAGCATCCCGGTCCGTGCCGTTGTCGGAAGACGCGGCGGCCAGCGCCCGGCGGAAGGCCGCCATCCGGATTTCCTGGTCGTAGTTCATTTCCAGGCCGATCCGGATGAGGAACCCCAGCGCCGCCAGCGCCACGGCGCCGAAGATCGCCAGCTCCAGCAGCGCCTGGCCGGCTTGCCCGTGCCGATTAGCGCAGGTCATCGTAGTCAGCGCTCCGGTTGCTATTCCAGTTCGCGGTCACCGCCGACTGCTGAAAGGCCGGCTCGCGGGGCAGCGGCCCTGTCGGGAGGCTATCGAGCACCATATTCGGGTCGCCGGAGTCTGCCAGGGTCTTGGCCTTGTGCTGGGCCGCGCTCATCATGGACCAGAGGACCTGCTGGCGTGTGGTCTCCGTCAGGTTGATATTCTGGCTCTCCCCATAGGGGTCGCGCGGGTCGAACTGCAGGCCGATGGATTGCGATGTGTTCCGGACGCTGCCCTGCATGGCCCGCTGCACATAGAACGCCATGAAGGCGAGCGCGGCCACCGCGAAGACCAAGAGGACGGACAACTCAACCGTCATTTGGCCGCGCGCGGCCGCATTCAGATTGTCCTGACGCTCCATGGCCATGGTCCTGCTCCGCTTAATGTCGATGACGAGGATCTTCAGGCGCTGTCGCGGTCCCAGCATCCCGTCGCAGCCCTTCGGTGCTGGTGACGCCGGATACCGGTGATTCCCCGCTGGTATCCAGCTGTCCGGACCCGCTGAAGAGCGGGACCGCCCCGGGCTGGACCGCCCCGGGATTGGCCGGCACCCACACATCCAGCGGTTCGCTGCGTCGTGTTTCCCCTTTGGGCAGCGACGGGTACTGCGCATCTTCCACCCCTTGAAGCTTGCTGTCTTCAGGCGGCAGATGACCGCCAAGCTCGGTCCGCTCAACCGTCCCGTCTTTGTTGTTCATGATCTTCTGCTGCAGGAACTTGGCTGGGCTGTGACCTGTCGCTGCTCCTTCATCAAATGTGATTTGGCCGCTCAGCGTCGACACCGGCGGCGGTGGTGAGGAGGAGTCCACAGCAAGGTTGCTATTGCTGTTGCTGTTGTCGTTGCTGGAATCCCCGCCAACCCAGCTCAGGCTCTGGTAGCTCCAACCGGACTTGACTTCATCCGGGAGCCCGTCGCCAGCGGCACCGTTGGTCCCCACATCCACCAGTTCGCCGGATGGAAAGGGAATGGCGAGCTCTCTGGCCGCTTCGGTCACTTTGCCGTTCAGGTCAGAGGCGTCCTGCTTTTTGCTCTCTTCGGTGTTGGCAGATAAGCCGAACGACGGATGGTCCGCCTGATCCGCATAATCGAGGATGTGATTCCCGTTCGAGTCCAGCACCAGTTGCGTGCTCTTCGTAGGATCGGATGCCTTCAAATCCTTAATCACCCAGCCTTCCGCGTTCTTGCTATCGCCGTCCGTGCTGATTCCGATGACTTCCATATGATCTGGCCTGTCACGGAGCGGATCGTCGGGTCTATCGGGATCTTGAAACTTGTCATCCACGTTGAGTTTTTCATAGGTCACGTTCCCATCTGCATCCCGACGCCCCAAGGCCTCTGGAGTAGGCTGTCCGGAGCTGGATGCAAAGATCAAATCCGCTGTTCCGTCGCCGTTCTCATCAATGCCGATCGGTGTTCCATCTTTCGTCAGCAGCTTGTCGCCCCGCTTCTTCCGGTCCTCCGGCAAGCGCCAGTGCTGGCCATCCGCGTCCGGGGAAGCCACCAGCACCACCTCTCCATCGGCAGAGTACGTGCGATCTTTCAGAACCGCATTGAATGGCAAAGAGATGCCGTCACCCAGGTCGCGATTTTCAGCGTGCAGGGGTCGGCGGGTGTTCCACTGCTCCGTTTTCACAACGCCTTCGAACGCCTTGAGCGCATCCCGGATTTTCATCGCGTTGCGAGTTTTCTTATCTTGCGCGCTGTGTCCGGTTGGGGCTGGCTTCTCATCGTTTTCAAAGGCGTCCGCGAGACCCATCACCATATCCTTAAAACTGTCGAGGCCGTCCTTATCTTTGATGCCGTAGAGCTTGGCGTATGCTTTGTAATGTCCGGAGTCCACCTCTTCCCGCAGATAGTCCGCAATCGGCTGGCCACCTTCATCGGGATGGTACTCATTCACCAGAACCATCAGCGCGTCTTGCGCGTTCTGATCCGGCACGGCCTCGGCAAGCTTCTGGGTGGCATCCTTCCGAGCCCGCTCCGCATCCTTCTTATTCTGGTCGTTGAGCGCTTTAAAATCGTCCTGACTGAATTGGTCCAGCGGCGTGAACACCGCCTGGACATCGTTGGTGCCGTCCTGATTGAAATCGATATGGATGCCGTTCAAGTCATCCTGCCGATGGCCACCACGGCCCTCTGTTGGCAGCCAACCCAACACGACGTTCCCGTGCTCTCCAAGCATGACGGACTTTTCATCTCCGGATTGGGTCTTGAACTGGAGACGAACGGGCTTCGCGATTCCCTTGCCAAGCTCCTTTTGGTCCTTCTCCACCTGGTCAAAGTCTCCCCGAAGGTTTGCCACCTGCTTCTCCAGCTCTTCAGATGTGATCTTGCCCGATTTGGCATCGTGCCACGCTCGGCTGAACTCGTCTTTGAGCGCTTGGATCTTGGCCTTCAAGGAACGAGTCTTCTCCAACAGCTCTTTCCGTTCCTGTTTCGACATGCCGGGAATGCGCTCCTCCTCTTTCAGCGACTGTTCCATCCCATCGAGGGTTTCCAGCAGGCCACCCGCTCCATCAAAGGTCTCCTCCATGGCCACTTTCAGCATGGAGAGGTCCTTGACGCCGGTCGGAAACGCCGACACGACTCTGTCAGCTTTGCCGTCTTCATCCGTATCCAGCGACGCCCGCAGTTCGATCAGGTTGCCGTCCTTATCGATGATCCGCTGAATGGGTTTCGTCATCTTGAAATGCACCAGCCGCTTCTTCCCATCTTTGGTCTTGATGAGCGCGCTGACGAGGCCGGACTCGCTGGTCGACAGCTCTTCGAGGGTCTCCCCGTCACCCAGCAAAGCGGATACAAGCTCCTCAACGCTGTTGGGGTCATGGAAGGTGAGTGCTGCCCCCATGTAGGGGCCGGGCGCTTCAGCAAGGATAAAGCCGGACGAGCTGCTGCCCGAAGAGGAGCCTTGGCTGGTGGTGTGGATATTCCAGGGGGTCCCGGCTTCCCGGACCGTTTCGGTGGAGTTGGAGTTGCTGCTGCCGTCATCCGCTGGGGTGAGGCTGCCAAGCACGGCGTGGCTGGCACCGACCAGCCGGCTCGCAACGCGGCGGCTCATATACATCTGCATACTGAGGAACGCCGTCGCCACGATGCCGATCAGCACGGCATATTCGCCGATCTGTTGGCCTCGCCGTCCGAGCACACGCATCGAACCTCCCCCGGTCTGGGGCAGACGCCTAGACTTCGGGCCTCTCCCCCTCCTGCCGTCCCGGGTCCCTGTCCCTGCCCGGCGCGTCAGGCTCAGGTTCGTTCGCAAAGCAGCACTTCCTCTGCGGAGAGAAGAAGGTGCCCGCTCTTATATCCTCCGGCCGATGCCGGACTCCGCACTCTTCCTGCCCGCGTTATGGAGGCGTGCAGTTCGCGGCGACACCCGCCGGAGCCGTCCCGCCAAGTCCGTACGAGTTCTCGCCGCAGCTGCCGGTCGTGGTCACTGGACCAGCCACCACCGAGTGCTGCGTCTGCATCGTGTTGAATCCCGACGCCGTGGAGAACTGCTGTCCCAGCGAGTCGGAGTTGCCGCGCACCGCACCCTGTGCGGACCGCTGCAGGTAGAACCCCATATACACCAGCGCGGCGATGACAAAGGTAAACAGCACCGCCACTTCCACCGTCACTTGCCCGCGTCGATTCCGTTTCATGTCTGTCACCTCCTCAATCACGTCACACATGACTGGACGTTACTCGAGCGTGGTCACGGTCGAGGTTCCACGCGAGTCGCCGCCCACGGTCCCGTTGGCTGCATCCGTCATCGTCGCGCGGGTCGTGCTCGTGGAGTCGGACCCCGACACGATCGCCACACCGGTGCCCGAGTAGGCGTCCGCCTGCTCCTTGATCTTCTCGGAGATGCGGTTGCGCACGTAGTTCTGCATCGCGATGACTGCACCCAGCACAATCGCAAACAGAATGGCGTATTCTCCGATGCTCTGTCCTCGCTTCGTCATCAGCTTCATGCTCGTATTCACCTCCTCGATGTGTGCCTCGGCGCGCTTATTGCCGCTGCGCGTCGATGTTCGTGGTAATGGCGGTGTCCGCCTTGTCCATGCTGTTGGTCGCACTGGTCGCCAGCTGGTTTGTCTTGTTGCCCACCGCTGCGCCAATCCCGACGATCACTGCAATAATGGCCGCCACCACGACGAGGTACTCGATGATGGACTGGCCCCGCTGATTCCGTCTTCGCCCTTTCACCATACTCCCTCACCTCCTTTACCCGTTACCGTGTTGCCGGTTGCGACTCCCACACTCCGTCCGCCGTGCGATCGCCTGTCAAGGCATCAGGCCGTCCGCCGTAGCACTCGGTGACATCAGTTCCTGCCCCGCCCGGTCAATCAGCGATGCGGCCTTCGCGTTCATCACCCCGCTCCAAGAGAGGATGACGGCCATGATCGCCCCTGCGATCACCAGGTATTCGACGATGGCCTGTCCGGTCTCGTGGCGCATCAAGGCTCCGGTTACGGAATCTGGCCCAAGGCTGTACTGATGACGGAGTTGGTCTTCCACTGAACCGTCCCCAGCACCCAAAAGATCGCGCCCACCACCGCCGCGGTCACCAGGAGGTACTCGACAATCGCCTGCCCTCGGCGGGCCCGGCACGACCCGTGGTCACACAATCCGCGCTGCCGCATCATCTCCGCACCCTCACGGCCGGTTATCCAGCATGGCGCCATTGAGCTGCATCTCCGTGGACTTCACATTGGCCCGCAAGGCCCCGCGGACATAGCCGCGCATCAGCATGGCCGCGATGACCACCGCCGCCATCAAGACCGCCCACTCAATCGTATACTGTCCCTTGGTTCCCATGGCCGCTCCGGTCATCAGCCTAAAAGATGATCTGCGTCCGCTCAATGGCCTGCGCATGCCCCACGAATGCTTTGTAGGCGACATTGGCCGCGGCCATCACGCCCAAGATCACGGCGCTGACGAGAATAGCGTATTCAATCATGGACTGCCCGGCCATCCGTGCCTGCATCGGCTGCCTCATGGAATGGCGACCCCGCCGGCGATGCGGCTCATCTGGCCGTTGAAGGTTGCCGTGAGGGGTCCAATCAGCGAATCGGCCCGCCCCATCAGCCCGATCACCGCCGCCGCCATCGCCGCCGCCAAGAGGAAGTACTCGACGTATGCGGTGCCTCTCCGACTTCTCAGGCTCCTGCGCATCCGACTCATGCCTCCCATCTTTTCTTATCCTTATTTAAATGCGTTAGATTGTCGTCAACAAAAAAGGCCGAACTACCCTTCGGCAGCTCGGCTTCCCCACGCGCACAAGACCGACTGCGGGGACCGACGCTTTGCGCCCCCCGATTGCTCGGGGTTTGCCCTTTCGAGGTCTGTGGACCGGCTGTCTGCTGCACCTTTCCGGCTCTCCTTACTCCCGGCTAGTGAGCGCCTAACTCCGGTCACCTCAAACTATACCTGAGCCCCGTGAGGGCTGTCAAGGCATAGCGCCGAAGGAACTGCCGATTGTCAAAGCAGATAGCGCATGACGAGACAGGCGCTAATTCTCGAAGGAAATCGGCTGGGCGGCAGGCTCCACCGGAGCCGCCGTCAGCTCATCGCCGACCTGCAAGTGCAGCCGCTCGACGGTCCCCGCGGCCAGCTCGATCACCCCCCAGGCCTGCACCACCCAAGGGCTGAAGCGCCAAGGCCGCACGGACGGCTGCAGGGCGACCACCCGCCACCGCCGGTCCACGAAGACAAGGTCGATGGGAAAGCGCATGAACCAGGTATGGACCGACTGGCAGGCCGGAAGCACCAGGCCTTCGTCGGGCTCTAGATGGTCGTGCCGCAGCAACCCGACGAGACGCGCACTCAGGGAGGCGGCCAGGCGGGCGGGGTTGGCCACAAGCGCGTGGGTGCGCCGTACGGAGATTCGGTAGTCTGGCATCGCGTCCGTGGCGCTATCGGGCAGCTGGAGGGCCGTTGAGGGGGGCGTGCGGTGCGCCCGCCGACGCGGCGGGCGCTTGAAAGATGGCGTCGTCGATGGGAATGCCTTTGACCTTGAGATCCTGGAGGAAGGTCGGCACTTGCCCGGTGGCCACAAATTCCCCGACGACCGTGCCATCGGTGGTCACGTTCGTCTGCTTGAAGGTGAACAGCTCCCGCAGCGTGATGTCGGTCTCCCCCGACAGGCCCGCCAGCTCGGAGATGGCCATCACCTTCCGGGAGCCGTCGGACATGCGCGCCGTGTGGAGGATGACGTGGACGGCCGAGGCCACCATTTCCCGGATGGCGCGGATGGGCAGCTCGACGTTCGACATGAGCACCATGGAGTCCAGGCGGGAGATGACATCGCGCGGCGAGTTGGCATGCACGGTGGTCATCGAGCCGTCGTGGCCGGTGTTCATGGCCTGGAGCATGTCCAGGGTCTCGGCGGCGCGGCACTCGCCGATGATAATCCGGTCGGGCCGCATGCGCAGGACGTTGCGGAACAGATCCCGGACGCTGATCTGCCCCTTGCCTTCCACGTTGGGCGGACGCGCTTCCAAGCTCACCCAGTGGGTCTGGGCGAGCTTGAGCTCGGCGGCGTCCTCGATCGTGACGATCCGCTCGCCTTCCGGAATGAACGCGGAGACCATGTTCAGCATCGTCGTCTTGCCGGAGCCCGTCCCGCCGGAGATGATCATGTTCTTGCGCCCGAGCACGCAGGCGCGGATGAACTGCACCATCGGTTCCGTGACGCTGCCGAAGTGGATGAGGTCATCCTGGGTGTAACGCGTCTTGGCGAACTTGCGGATGGACAGCACCGGCCCCTTGATGGACAGCGGCGGGATGATGGCGTTGACGCGGGAGCCGTCCGGCAGGCGGGCGTCCACCATCGGGTTCGACTCATCGATGCGCCGGCCGAGGGGGGCCACGATGCGCTCGATGACGGCGCGGACCTGATGGTTGGAGATGAACTTCTTAGTGGTGAGCTCCAGCCTGCCGCGGCGCTCGACGTAAATCTGGTCCTTGTTGTTCACCAGGATGTCGGTGACGGTCGCATCGGCCAGGAGCTCTTCCAGCGGTCCCAGCCCCAGCGCTTCGTCGGCGATCTCCCGCACCAGCTGGGTGCGGACCTCATGGGAAGACACGAGGCCGCCGACCTCGCGGGCGAGCAGGTTGCCGATGACCCGCTCGCAGCGCTCCCGCAAGTCCTGCATCTGCGTGGGGTTCGTCAGCGACGTCAGGTCCAGCCGCTTCAGGTCGAACTCCTCGACGAGCTGCGTGTGGATGCGCTGCTTCAGGTAGACGATCTCATCGCCGGTCTCTTCGATGAAGCCGGAGGAGTCGCCCCCGGCGAACAGCCGGGTCGAATACATCTGCGCGCCGTTGGTCTGTCCCTTCTCCTCCGGCCGCTGCTGCCGCCGGACGTCCTTATGCGTGGCGTAGAGCTCGGGGCTGGTGGTCAAGGTTTTCGCCAGCTGGCGGAAGGCCTCGGCGACCTTGCTGTAGCCGTAGAGCAGCATGACCGGGGTACCTTCATTGATGGAGGTGCCCACGGCTTTCCCGTCGGAGGGGATGGAGCCGATGACGTCGCAGGGCATGGCCATGCGGACGTCCTCCGAGCCCACCCCGCCCCGGCTCTCGGCGCGGTTGATCACGGCCTTGACCATGGACGAGGGGAACAGGAGGCTCTCGATGATGCCCATCGCCCACTTGGTCTGATACATGGCGACGATGTCCGGGGTCGCCACGAGCAGGATGAGGTTGCAGGTGTCGAACGCGGCGATGAGCTGGTCGGTGAACGCCTTGCCGCCGTCGATGACGACGAACTCATAGCGGCTTTTCAGGATCGTGATGAGGTCGGTGAGTGCGACCGGCTCCAAGGCCGTGGTCTGGCGGGGATTCGTAAGCCCCTGGAACAGATGCACGCCGGAGGAATGGACGAGCGACACCTCCTCGAAGCCTAATTGGTTGGGCGGCGTTTTACGCTTCAAGGCGGGGACGAGGTCGACGAGCGAGCGCTGCGGGTTGAGCCCCAGCATCTTCCCGAGGTCGCCCATGGCCAGGAAGTCGAGGTCGATGAGGCAGACCGGCTTCTTGATGACCTGGGACAGGCTGACGGCGAGGTTGGCCGCGACGACGGTCTTGCCCACCCCGCCCTTGTTGCCGAACACGACGATGCACCGGCCCTGCTTGTCAGGCGCGGCCGGTGCGGCGGGGGCGAGCGGTTTGTCAGGAGCCGGTGCCGGATCCATCTGCCTCATGAACGGTTAAGCATTCTTGACAAGCACTATCACAGAAAGAGTATGCCTGATGGGACGCGGCAAGGCAATATTCGAAGGAGCGACGGGGCGCTAGGGCCGGAAGACGACGGGCAGCTCGAGCCACAGCTCTCTGGCCGAGAGCTGGCTCGGGAATTTCGGATACGGCGCTTGGCTTTCGGCGATCTTCTGCGCTTCCGCATCGAGCGCTTCGATCCCGGACGACTTGCTGACCATGACGCGGCCCAGCGTGCCGTCGGCGAACAGGTGCAGACGCAGCTTGACGGTGCCAGCCATGCCGGTTTCCTTCTCTCGCGCGGGGTAGTGGAGCGCGCGGGCGATGCGGTCCTGCACGGCGAGCGCGTAGCGCAGCCGGGGGTCTTCCACCGAGGCGACCACTTCGGCGGAGGCCAGCGCCTGCTCGACGGCCAGGCGCCGGTCGGACTCATCGGCTTTGTCCACCATGAGCTCCGGGGTGACGGCGATGACCAGCTCCCGTTCCGTCGTCTTGACTTCCGGCGATTTGAACAGCCGGCCGATCACCGGCATGCTGCCGAGGGCCGGCACCTGGCTGACGGTCTTGGTGTCTTCGGCCTGCAGCAGCCCGGCGATGAGGAGCGTTTCGCCCGAGGCGGCGGTCAATTCGGTGGACGCCCGGCGGACGGAAAAGCCCGGCACCAGGATGGTCTGGGTCCCCACCGGGATGTTCAGCCCCACCGAGCTGTCCACGCTGGAGACCTCCGCTTCCACGATGGTCTTGATCTGATCGTCCCGCACGACGGTCGGCGTCATCTTCAGCACGACCCCGGTCTGCCGGAAATCGATGGAGGCGTTGACGCTGCTGCTGCCGCCGGTGCCGACGGACGTCGCGTTAATGATCGGCACCTCGACCCCAATGAAGGACGAGGCCTGCTTGCCGCTGGCGGTCACCAGCTTGGGTTCGGCGAGCAGCCGCGCGCGCTTCTTCTCCACCAGCGCGTTGATGGTCGCCTGCAGGCTGCTGCGGTTGAGGGACGTGCCCCACCAAAACAGCGCGTTGTGCGCGGTGAAATCCTGCACGGCCTGTTCCGTCAGCGAAAGTGAATCCGACCATTTGACCCCCAGCCGTTCCAGGTCTGAGCGGTTGAGCTCCAGCACCTGCACGGAGAGGCTGATGAGCGGGGCGATGGCTTCAGGCGGGGCGGGGGCGGCCGGTGTCACTGCCACGAGATTGACGATGCGCTGGTCCTTGCTGAAGGCGGAGAGGGCCACGGCCAGCCGCGCTTCTTCTTCGGGGTTCGCCACCTCGCCGACGAGATAGACCGTGTCGCCGTCGCGCTTGACCCGGACGCTGGGATAGCGCAGCTCGGTCACGATGCGGTTGATCTTGTCTTCGACGGCTCCCGGAGAGTTCGCGGCGACTTCGACGCGGGCCGTATGCGAGCCCGCCTCGTCCCAGTACAGCAGCGTGGAGGCGCCGGCCCGCTTGGCCTGCACCATGAGCTCGGTGGGAGAGATGACGGTGACGTCCACGATCGCCGGATCGCCGACGGCCGCGCGGTGCAGCTCCTTGACGGGGAGCGTCCGGATTTCGCCGGGCGCCATCTGAAGGATGACGGCCCCGGCGGAGGCGTCCGCGTCCGGTGCCGGAGCCGGCTCGGCCCAGGCAACGGCTCCCAGGCTGATGGCGGCGGCGAGGACCGGGCCGAGGAGCCGCAGCGTCCTCATCGGGCTACTGCGCATCCACGGTGACCACCTCGCGCTGCAGCCCGCGGTAGAGCTCGACGGTCTTGGTGTTCTTGGGGGCTTCCGGCACCGGTTGCTGCGGTCCCATGACCGCCTGCATGAGCGCATCGACCGTCGCGGGCTGCACGGCTTCCTGTTGCTTATTGGCATCGCGCGTCGAGCGCAGACTGACCTGCAGGCGCCCCTGCTCCTGCGCGAACACCACGAGGGACGCCTCGTTGGGGGACAACGCCAGGGTGACCGTTTGCGGCACGTTAGAGGGGGTGGCTGCCGGCGGCTGCGACGAGGGCCGGCCCATGTTGGTGTTGACCGCCAGGACCTGCACGCCCTGGAACAACGTCAGCAGGACAGCCTCTTCCGGCGCTTTTTGGCCGGCGGCCTTCGGGGGTCCGGACGCCAGCTTGAAGCTCCACAGCAAATCGACCTTGTCACCCGGCTGCACGAAACTGGCCGTGATCGGATCCACCGGGACGATGACCGCCCGCTTGCCTTCCGGCGTCAGCGCCGAGAGGGTGGAGCCGGTCAGCTCATTCGAACGCTTCAGCTTGTTGCGGAGGATTTGCTCGCCGGCGGCGATCGGCGCAATCGGCACCAGGCCGACCACTTCACGGGCGTCCGATGTCGCGTAGGGCTGGATGAACTTCGAGGGGATCGAGCGGCGGTCGAGGTTCTTCAAGTCAATGGGCTTGCCGTCGGGCAAATCCGCCTTGGCCACCACCACCTCCATCTGATCCTGGAACTGGGCGAGCAGCTTTTTGCGGTCGGCGTCCAGTTTCTTCCGCTGCAGCTGGAGATAGTGCTGCAGCATGATGACCGCAGCGAACCCCAGCACGCCGGCGAAGATGAAGGGAATGAAGCGTTTATTCATGCGTAGCCGACGCGTGCACGCGGAGCGTTCACTGGCTGGCGCTCGGTTGTGCGATGGCGCCAAGACGCTCCGGGAACGGCTCGATGGCCGCCTTCGCCCGAAGCGCGTCCGTCAACTCGCCCAGCTTCTGGTACTGCAAATGGGCGCGGATGCCGTCGGAGACGTCGACCAGCTCCCGCTGCCGGCCGGGCTCGCGCTTGACGAGCTGGAAGATATGGTAGCGCCCGTCGCCGCCCTTCACGTAATGGCTCAAGCCCCCTTCCTTCTCGATGCCGAAGACCGCCTGCTCCAGTGCTTGGTCGACGAACTCACGCACCGTCGCGTCATCGGGGGCGAACGCGGCCTTCTCGCCGCTGCGCAGGACCCATTTGTCGGCGAGGGGGCTCTGGGCCGCCTCCGGCTGCAGCGACATCTGCTGTGCCAAGGCGACGAAGTCAACGCCTTCCAGCAGCTTCACCAGCGCGGCTTTCGCTTTGTCCTCGGAGTCGGTGACAAACTGGCGCACTTTGATCCGGTCCGGGTCCCGGAAGCCGGCTTTGTTCTCCGCGTAGAACTGGCTGATTTCCTCCTGGGTCGGTGCCGCGCGCTCCAACTGCGAGCGGATCCACTCCTGTGCCAGGAACGAGCGGACCAAGTAGGCCAGCCGGCGCTGCACCTCCGGCTGGCGGTCCAACCCGCGGGCCAGCGCGTCCTTCGCCCGCAGCTCCACCGTGATGAGCTCGTTGAGGACATCCGGCAAGTCGTAGTCGTTGGGGTTGTCCTGCACCGCCAGCGGCTGCCACTTGCCGCCCGCGGCCTCGATATTGGCCCGCGCCTCCTCGAGTGCGAGCTCCATGTCATGCGTGCTCAACGGCACCCCGTTCACTTTGGCGACGGTCTCAGCCGCTGTCACCGTCGGGGCGGGCGGGAATGCGGCCGGGGTCGCGGTCAGCATGGACGGTTTGGACGCGTTGCCGGCCCACGGCAACTGGTCGCAGCCGGCAGCCGCACAGAGGGCCAGGGCCAGGACGGCCCGGGCGACGCGAGCCGTCATGGGCGCAGCCATGCCGGCAGCGGGATGTTGTTGTCGGAGAACTTCTTCATGAACTTCGGCTGTGCGCCCGTATAGCCCAGGGTGGCGTCCAACTGCCCCTCCGCGTTAAACCCTTTGACATCGAGCTTGAAGAGCTCCTGCATCTGATAGCCGTCGGCCGACACGGCCAGCGGCTGCGTGATGGTTTCCACCCGCCGGCTGCCGTCCGGGAACCGCGCCATGTGGATAACGAGGTCGACCCCGCTCAAGATCTGTGTGCGGCAGGCGGTCGTCGGCAAGTCGAGGCCGCTCATCAGCATGAGCGTTTCCAGGCGCTCCAGCGCCGCGACGGCGGTGTTGCCGTGCAGAACGGTGATGACGCCGTCGTGGCCGGTGTGCATCGCCTGCACGACGTCGAGCGCTTCCCCGCCGCGGGCCTCGCCGAGGATGATGCGGTCGGGCCGCATGCGCAGGGCGTTCTTCACCAGCGCGCGCAGCGGGATTTCCCCCCGCCCCTGCAGGTTCGGGACGCGGCCGACGAGCCGCACCCAATGCTCCCGCCCCAGCAGATCCAGCTCCGCAACGTTTTCGATGGTGATGATCCGCTCGTGCGCGGGGATGAAGGCGGACAGCAGGCTGACGATGGTGGTCTTGCCGGTGGACGTGCCGCCCGAGACGACCAGGTTGACCTTGGCCTTGACGCACGTCTCCAGGAATTCCGCCGCCTGCTGGCTGAGGGCGCCGAGGTTGACGAACTCGCTCATCGTCCAGTCCCGCAGCTTGCGGCGGATGGTCACGGTGGGGCCGTTGAGCACCAAGGGCGGGATGATCACGTTGATGCGGGCCCCGTCGGCCAGGCTGGCGTCGCAAATGGGGTCGTTTTCATTGATGGCGAGGCCGACGGAATCCAGCATGCGCTCAATCACGATGCGCAGGTGCTGGGCGTCCCGGAACGTGGCGTCGACCCGCTGGATGCGGCCGTCCCGCTCCACGAAGATTTCCTTCGGTCCGTTGACCATGATTTCGCTGATGGTGGGGTCCGAGAGGAACTCATCGAGCGGGCCGAGGCCCACCGACTCGCTGAGCAGGTCATTGATGAGCCGCTCCTGGTCCTCCGGCGTAATGCGGGGGTCGGGGGCATCCTCCACGAGCTGCTGGACCAGCTGGCGCAGCTCGGTCTGCAGCACCTGGCGGTTGGGCTTGCGATGGGCCGGCCCATGGCTGTTCGAGGTTTGCGCCTCCAACAGCTGCATCAGGCGTCCCCGCGCTCTCGTCTTGAGGCGCTCGTAGAGCACCTCACCCTTCGCATCCATGCGCTGTCCTGCCTTCCCATCGGCGCGGCCGTCACGCCCGCACTCAGCCGGCCGTTCAGCCGCTCTTCGTCACCTGCGCGTGCAGCTCCAGCAGCAGGCGGATGACGGCGCTCATCAGGAGAAACATAAAGAAGTATACCACCGCCGCCACCAAGTTCAGAAGCCCCACGACCCGTGCGGGCACATCCAGGCCGCCGATCAAGACCGGCTCTCCCCCGGTGACCACGAGGGCGATCCCGGCGAGGCCCTGCACGACCAGGGCGATCCAGGCCAGGATCTTGAACAGCGTGACCCCAAACCGCAAGACGCTGGATTCCTTCGCGGTCATCTGTGCTCCTCTGCTTGGCCGAACGCCGGCGTCATGCGTCCGGTCGGGTTCGGCGTGATCCACAAATGAAACAGGCACCCGTGTCGGGCGCCTGTGCGGTGCGAGAGAACCGGTTGTCGGGAGTGATGGCGATACCCACGCGCTGAGGGTCTGACTGCCGCTGCCCACAACGACGTATTGGCTCCTTCAGTGCAATCCTGCAGTCGATAATGGCAGCCCCAACCGGATTCGAACCGGTGTCTTCAGGCTGAGAACCTGACGTCCTAGGCCGGGCTAGACGATGGGGCCCCGTTCCCCGCATAACCCGGCCGGCTGACCGGGGTTCTCCCTTTATACCACTGCCCCGTGGCTAACGTCAAGCGGTTTCAGGGGTTCCGTCCACCAGCCGGTGGGCTGTTTCCGGGCCTCACCGGTGGGGCCACAGCCGCTTTTTGCCGCCGGTTTCCTTGCTCAACAACTGGAATTCCTCCGGATGCTTCATCCGGCTGAGTGCCGTTTCGTAGGAAATGACCTTCTGGTTGTATAAGGTCTTCAGGCAGGCATCCATCGTGCACATGCCGTGCTGGGCTCCGGTCTGCAGGATGGTGGGGAGCTGCTCGGTGGCATGCTCGCGGATGAGATTCCGGACGGCGGAGGTAGCCACCATCACCTCGTAGGCCAGCACGCGCCCCGTGCCTTCCGCGCGCGGCAGCAATTGCTGCGAGACGACCGCCTGCAGACAGTCGGACAGCTGCACCTTCACCTCGTCCTGCCGGTGGGAGGGGAACACGTCCAGGATACGGTCGATGGTCTGCGCGGCGTCCGGCGTGTGGAGGGTGGCCAGCACCAGGTGGCCGGTCTCCGCCGCCGTCAGCGCCGTGGAGATCGTTTCGAGGTCGCGCATTTCCCCGACGACGATGACGTTGGGGTCCTGCCGCAGCACGCGCACGAGGGCGGTCGCGAAGGACTTGGTGTCGGAATAGACCTCCCGCTGCTTGATGATGGACAGATGGTTCTCGTGGACGTACTCGATGGGGTCCTCGATGGTGACGATGTGGACGTGCCGCTCCCGGTTGATGAAGTCCACGATCGCCGCCAGGGTCGTCGTCTTCCCCATCCCGGTCGGGCCGGTCACGAGCACGAGCCCGTTGGGCTTGCGCGCCAGCTCCATCACGATCGGCGGCAGCCCCAGGTCTTTGATCGCGGGGATCCGCGAGGGGACGAGCCGGAACGCGCCCTCGACGCTGCCGCGCTGCATGTGGACGTTGACGCGGAAGCGGCCGAGCCCCTGCACGTCGATGGACAGGTCCAGCTCCAGGTCCTGCTCGAACTGGGCCTTCTGCCGGTCGGTCAGCAGCGTGTAAATCAGCCGCTTGGTGTCCGCGCGGGAGAGCGGCGCCATCGGCAGCGGCTCGAGCACGCCGTCGATGCGCAGCACGGGCGGGGTGTGCTCGGTGAGATGGATGTCCGACGCCCGCCGCTGGAAGGCGAGCTCGAAGAGCTGCCGCATGTCGGTCACCGCCGGGGCCGCGGCCGTCGACGCGTCCGCGGGTAGGTCCGGCGAGGGGCTACGATTGAACATCGCGGATCGCCCGGATTTCCCGGACGGCCAACTGCAGCTCTTCGGGGCTGTCGGCGTAGCGCAGGGCTTCTTCCAGCGTCACTTCGCCCTGCCGGAACCGGCGGTAGAGCGCCTGGGTGAAGGTCTGCATTCCATACATGCCGCCGTCATGCATCGCGGCGGGCAGCTGGTCCGTGCGCCCATCCCGGATCAGTTCGCGGACCATCGGGCTGGCGACGAGGACTTCGCACGCGGGGATCCGCCCCTGCCCGTCACTGCGACTGAGGAGGCGGAGCGATACCAGCCCCCGCAGGATGAGCGACAGCCGCAGGCGGATGAGCTGCTGCTGGTGCGGGGGGAACAGTGCTACGAGGCGTTCGATGGTGGTGACGGCGTTCGTCGTGTGCAGGCAGCTCAACACCAGCTGGCCGGCCTCCGCCGCGATGATCGCCGCTTCCAGCGACTCGCGGTCGCGGATATCGCTGATGAACAGCACATCGGGGCTCTGGCGCAGGACGTTCTTCAACCCTTCGCTGAAGGAGCGGGTGTCGACGCCCACTTCCCGCTGGTTGATGATGGCCTGGTCTTCCTCGAACTGGTATTCGATGGGATCCTCCAGCGTCACAATGTGGCGGGGGGTCGACTGGTTGACGAAGTCCAGCATCGCGGCGATCGTCGTCGACTTGCCGGAGCCGGTCGGCCCAGTGAGGAGGATGAGGCCGTGCTGCTCTTCCATCAGGCGGGAGAGCACCTCGCCGGGGAGGTTCAGCTGCGCGAACGAAAAGCTGCGGCGCTGAATGCGGCGGATGACGAGGGCCATGGTGCCCTTCTGCCACAGGACGTTGGCGCGGAAGCGGCCGATGCCCGCCCGGTCGAACGCGAAGTTCAGCTCCCGCTGGGCGTGGAAGAGCTGGCGGCGGTGTGGCCCCATCAACTCAGACGCCACGTCGACGATCTCGTCTTGCGTCAGGCGGGTCTCGCCGATGGGCAGGAGCTTACCGTGGATGCGGAGGAAGGGACGGTTGCCGACCTTGAGGAAGAGATCCGACGCCTCCTGCTCCACCATTGCTTTGAAGAGCCGGTCGGCGTCCATTAGCGCCAGCGTGCGTGTGGACGGAACTGCTTGTGCGACTGCGGCATCTGACAGTCACAGCTTACCAGATGCGGCAGGGCCGCGACAAGAGCTTTTCTGGCGCCGTCAGCCTGGGCGCGTTACGGGGTCGTGCGTCCGGAAGCCGGAGCCGCTGCCGGGGCCGGCTTCTGCGAGGCGTCCGGGGCGGCTTGGGGGGCTTCCCAGCGCTCGATGAGGACGTGGCGGTCCGTGTCCAGCGTATAGTGCTTGTTCAGCTGCAGGTGGTATTGCGCTTCCAGCTGCTGATTCAGCTTCGCCAGGTCCTCCCCTTCCTGCGTCATGTAGCCCTGGAGCACCGCCACACGCGTGAGGCTGACCTGCCGCTGCCGCCAGAGGTTGCCGAACTGCTGCATCTGCTCGTCGCTGGTAAAGGTGAACACGACCCGGTCCGCCATGGAGGCGGCCGACGGTTTGGCGGGCTCGGATGGTTTCGCCTCAGAGGCCTTGGGCGGCTCTTTGGCGCTCAGGACGACGGCGAGTGCCGTCACCGCAGCGGCTGCGGCCAATCCCCAGAGTGCTCCTTGTTTCATGGCGTCCTCCTTCTCATGATGCGCGCGAGGCGTGCTGCACGACCCTATCACTTGGCATCGGCACTGTCAAGCCGCCGAGGTGCCACCGGCTCGCCCAACGCGCGCAGCGTCTCGGCATCGATCCAGCATGCGAGGTCTTCCGGAATGTCGGCGGCACTCTGGCACTCGCGCCGCAGGACCGGGTGGCGAAACTGCAAGCGCCAGGCATGGAGCAGCTGGCGCATGATCCCGAGCGCGTGCCAGAACGCACCGGAGCGCTTGCCGTAGGTGGGATCGCCCATGACCGGATAGCCCAGATGGGCCAGATGCACGCGGATCTGATGCGTGCGCCCCGTATCCAGCGACACCTCCAGCAGCGAGTAGGCGAGGATGAGCTCCCGGCCGCCGTCGGACACCGCCCGCCGATACCGTTTCAGGACGCGGTAATGCGTCACGGCATGGCGTCCGCCGAGCGCGCGCACGGTCATCTCCTTGCGGTGCGTCTGGTGGCGGCCGATGGGCGCGTTGACGGTGCCGGCGTCCAGCGGCAGATGGCCGTCGACCAGTGCTAAGTAGCGGCGGCGGATGGTCCGCGCCTTCAGCTGCTTCGCCAGCGCCGTGTGGGCGGCAGCAGTCTTGGCCACGAGGAGCAAACCCGAGGTGTCCTTATCCAGCCGGTGGACGATGCCGGCCCGCGGCACGTCCTGGCCGCTGGGCCCTGCTTGCTGAAACCGCCACACGAGGGCGTTGACCAGCGTCCCGGTCCAGTTGCCCGGGGCCGGATGGACGACGAGCCCGGCCGGTTTATTGACGATGAGCAGATGCGCGTCCTCATAGGCGACCTGAAGCGGAATCTCTTGGGGAATCAGGATCGTGTCCCCGCCCCGCGCCGGCAGCTCGGCGAGCTGGGCGGCGACCACGTCCCGCGTCCGCAGCTTGTAGTGCGCTTTCACGGACCGGTCTCCGACGGTGATCCGGCCCTCGCGGATGCTGCGCTGGATGGCGGCGCGGGAGAGGTCCGCGGGCAGCCGGCGCGCCAGGTAGTGATCCAGCCGGAGGCCGGCCTCGGCGGAGCCGATGACAAAGCGGTACGTGCGCATGGAGTCGAACCGGCGGCGGGCTACGCGGTGCGGCGCCGCGACAACCACAGCCCCACCGGCACCAGCGCGAGGCTGACCACCTGCGGCAGGGTCAACCCGCCCCACCACAGCGGCTGGTCGCCCCGGAGAAACTCCACGCCGAACCGCAGCGCCGCGTAGAGGACGAGGTAGAGGCCGAAGAGCCGCCCCGGATAACGCAGCAGTGTTGGACGCGACCGAGCCGGTCCTGTCCCCGCCGGCGACCGAGCCGGTGCTATCCCTGCCGGCGAGGAAGTGTCGGCGGCCGCGGGGCGGCCGACCGAGGAAGTGCCGCCAGCCGCGGGGCTGGCGGCCTGCAGCAGGCGCAGCAGCACGAACAACGCGACCAATCCCGCCGATTCGATGAGCTGGGTGGGAATGACCGGTTCCGGATGGCCGGGCAGGAGGACGGCGCACCAGCCCGTCGTGGGCTTGCCGTAGCAGCAGCCGTTCAAGAAGCACCCGATGCGGCCGATGGCGTGGCCCAAGGCGACGAACGGGATCACCTGGTCCATCACCCGCAGCAGCGACAGCCGCCGGGCGCGCGTATACAGCCAGCCCGCCGCCAGGCCGCCGAACAGGCCGCCGTACCAGACCAGCCCGCCATGCCACAGGGCCGCCCATTCCCACGGTGCTTGCCGGAAATACGGCCATGCGATGGCGATATAGAAGAGGCGTCCGCCGAGGATGCCGCCGAGCAGCGACCAGCTCAGGAAATCGACGAGCGGCTCCGGCGTGATGGCCCCCTGCCCGGGCGGCAGCGCGCGGGCAGCCCGGACGGCCAGCCAGGTCCCGAGGAGGAAGGCGGCCACCATGGCGACACCGTACGCATAAACGGTGACCGGCCCGAGCTTCAGCACAATCGGATGCATGGCGGCTACACGGCGGGAGGCGGGAGGCCGGGACGGCTGCCGACGACGCTCTGCCAGACCAGCAGTGCCACCCCGATCGTAATCGCTGAATCGCCGACGTTGAAGACCGGCCACACCCGCAGGTCGATGAAGTCCACGACATAGCCCAGCTGGAGGCGGTCGATGAGGTTGCCGGCGGCTCCGCCGAGGACGAGCGCGCAGCCCCACAGGGCCAGCCGCGGCAGCGGGATGGGCCGCAGCAGCTCGCGGATCAGCCAGCCGATGACGATGAGGGAGAACACAATGAACAGCAACGGGTGTCCCCGGCCGAAGCCGAAGGCGGCTCCGGTATTCTGCACATAGGTCAGGTGGAGGAACGGCGGCAGCAGCGGCAGGCTGGCGCCCGGTGTCATGGCGCGCACGAGCAGAATCTTCGTCACTTGGTCGGCCGCCAGCACGGCGACGGCGACCAGCCAAGGCCAGCGGACGTGGGACGCGGAGGGGGGGGTTACCGTTTGTTCTTCTGTTGTTCTTTGGTCCGCTGGCAAGCGATGCAGAGCGAGGCGTACGGCACCGCCTTGAGGCGGCTCATCGTGATGGGCTGACTGCATTGCTGGCAGACCCCGAAGCTGCCGTCATCCAGCCGCTTGAGCGCGTCGTCGACCTGGTAGAGGAGCTCCTGCTCGCTGGAGACGATGTTCATCGACACCTCGCGCTCATAGGTGTCGGCCGCCATGTCGGCCATGTGGACGGTATAGGCGGACAGATCGCCCGAGGCTTCGCGGGGGCTCTTGGACGCGTCCTGCGCGAGGGAGCGGATTTCGTCGGCGAGCTTCGCCCGCTCGGTGATCAACAACTGGCGGAACTGCTTTAACTGCTCCTTGCTCAACGTCATGACGGGGTCCCCTGCTGCGACATCACCACCTGAACACATCGCTCACAGAGCGCTGGATGCGCAGGCTGCGAACCGACGCTCGTCAGGTGCTTCCAACACCGCTGGCACTTCTGTCCGGGAGCCCGTGCGACGCGAACACCGGCGAGCCCCGGCACCTCACTCGCCCCGGCCGCCACTCCATCGGCTTGCACGTCGACGGCCGAGACCACAAACGCCTCCGCGAGCGTCTCCCGATACGCTTCGCACTCGCGCTGCAGCGACCGGTCGCTCACGAGGAGCGTCACCTGCGCTTCAAGCGGGCTGCCGATGACGTTCTTGGCCCGCTGCTCTTCCAGCGCCTTCATGACGACCTCCCGCAGCGCGCGGAACCGGCTCCAGCGCTGCCGGCGCTCCTCATTCATGCCGTCCGCCGCGGGCTGCGGCCAGGCCGCCAGATGCACGGACGCCTCGACCACCCATCCAGCCCGGTGCATGCTCTGCCAGACCTCATCGGCCGTGGCGGCGAGCACCGGGGCCACGATTTTCACAAGGGTCGTTAGTATATCATACAGCACGAATTGTGCACAGCGACGCTTGGCGGCCGCGGCTCCCTCCGTATACAGCCGGTCTTTCAGCGCATCGAGATAGAACGAGGACAGGTCCACGACGCAGAACTGATACACCGCCTTGATCACCTCATGGAACTGGTAGGCGTCATAGGCACGCGTGGCCTCGGCGAGCACCTCCTGCGTTCGCGCCGCGGCCCAGCGGTCCAGCTCGGGACATTCCGCCGGTCGCGGCTGGCGCGGGTCGAAGTCGTGGAGGTTTGCCAGCATGTACCGGAAGGTGTTGCGGATTTTCCGGTACGACTCGGCCACTTGGGCCAGAATCGGCTCGGAGCAGCGCACATCCTCCCGGTAATCGCAGGACGCGACCCACAGCCGCAGGATGTCCGCGCCGTAGCGCTGCATGACGTCCTGCGGAGCCACGACATTGCCGAGGCTCTTCGACATCTTGCGCCCTTCCCCATCAACGACGAAGCCGTGCGTGAGGACGCCATGGTAAGGCGGCTCACCGTGCAGGGCGACCGAGGGGATGAGCGACACCTGGAACCAGCCGCGGTGCTGGTCGGAGCCTTCCAGGTACAGGTCGGCCGGCCAGCGCAGGTGCGAGCGCGCTTTGAGCACCGCCTCGTGGCTCACGCCGGAGTCGAACCACACATCAAGGATATCCTTATCGGTCTCGAGGGCGGTTCCTTGACAGTCCGGACAGCGCACCCCGGGCACAAGCTGTTGCGGGGTCGACGTGAACCACGCCTCGATCCCCTGGGCGGCGAGTGCGTCTTCAATGCGCTTCAGTACATCAGGGGCCGTGACAGGCTTCTGGCAGGCCGTGCAGTGGAACACCGGGATAGGCGTGCCCCAATAACGTTGCCGCGAGAGGCACCAGTCTGGACGGGTTTCCAGCATCCCGCTCATCCGGTTGAGTCCAACCGGCGGGATCCACGTCACCTGCTTCGCGGCGTTGAGTAAACGGTTGCGCAGTTGGTCGTGCTCAACGCTGAGAAACCACTGCGGGGTCGCGCGAAAAATCACCGGCTGCTTGCACCGCCAGCAGTGCGGATAGGAGTGCGTGATGGGTGCTTCCGCCAGCAGCAGCCCACGGCTGCGTAGATCGGCGATGATCTTCGGGTTGGCATCGAACACGGACTGGCCGGCGAACTGCGGCACGTCCTTGGTGAACTTTCCTTGATGATCGACGGGCGAGAGGACGTCGAGCTTGTGGCGCAGCACGATCACGTAGTCTTCGTGCCCGTGGCCCGGGGCGATATGCACTATCCCGGTGCCCTCCGTCATCGAGACTCCCTCGTCAGTCACCGCAACCGACCGACGGCCGAACGGTGATTCGCACATCATGCCCCGCAAATCCCTGCCCGCACAGCCGCCCACGGGAACGGGAGCTATTGCTTTCAACGCGGCGGCCAATTGCGATGCTAACGCTTCCGCCACGATCAGGTTATACTTCCATCCCTTCTCATGCAGGACAACATATTTGGCGTCCGGATGAAAAGCGAGGGCGACATTGGCTGGCAGCGTCCATGGGGTTGTTGTCCAGACTGCCACCGCGACCGGTGAAGGTCCCTTCATAGCGCCCAATAATCCTTCCGGCACTCGCGTAGGCCATTGAACCACGGGAAACGCAACGAAGATGGACGTATCCTGCCGGTCCTCATATTCAACTTCGGCTTCGGCCAGCGCGGTCTCGCAGGTCGCACACCAGTAGACCGGTTTCTTGCCCCGATAGACGTAGCCCTTCTCGACGAGCTCTCGGAACACGCGCAGGATGGTCAGCTCGTAGTCCTTCGCCATGGTCAGATACGGATCGTCCCAGTCGCCGAGCACGCTGAGCCGCTTGAACTGCTCGCGCTGGATATCCACGTAGCGCTGCGCGTAGGCCCTCGCCTTCTCCCGAAACGCCGGCTGGGCGATCTGGTGCTTGGTGAGCTTCAATTCTTTGAAGAGCTGATGCTCGATGGGCATGCCGTGGCAGTCCCAGCCCGGCACGTAGGGCGCATCGAAGCCGCGCATCGTCTTGTAGCGGACGATGAGGTCCTTGAGGATTTTGTTGAGCGCATGCCCGATGTGGATGTCGCCGTTAGCGTAGGGCGGGCCGTCGTGCAGGATGAACCGTTCTTTGGCGCGACGGCGGGCTTCGCGGATCTTCGCGTAGAGCCCCAGCTGCTGCCAGGCCGCGAGCATCTGTGGCTCGCGTGTGGGCAGGTCCGCTTTCATCGGAAAGTCGGTCTTGGGGAGATTGAGGGTGGCTTTGTAGTCCATGCGGCCGGTCGGTCAGGCGGCTGCCGTCAGCGCAGCCGGAATCCTACGTCGAAGAGGGAGCGGACCACGACCATCTGCAGCAGCTGGATGGCGAGCAGCGCGAAGAGCGGAGCCAGGTCCAGCATGCCGATGACGGCAAACGGCAGGTGGCGGCGGATCCACGCAAACACCGGCTCGGTCACCTGGCGCAAGAACTGCACGATGGGATTGGTCGGGTCCGGGCTCACCCAGGAAATCAGCACGGCGATGACGATGACCAGGCTGTAGAGCCCCAACACCTTCTCCAGGATGGTGCCGATCGCCTGACACAGATTGCCGAGGACAAACATCGCCGGTTCCCTCCTTAATAGGATAGCGCGCGGGAGCGCCGGGCTGCCGCCCGCACCGCCTCCGCGAGACCGGTCGCCGTCCGTCGACGGGCCAGCACGCGCAGGGCGGCTTCGGTCGTCCCCCCCTTGGAGGCTACTTTCCGGATCAACACGTCAGCCGGCTCGCCGCTGGCCTCGAGCAGCTTGACGCTGCCGGCCAGAGTGCGCCGGATCGCCCGGGCCGCTGCGGCTTTCGGCAGGCCGAGGGCGGCCGCGGCCTGTTCCCACGCCTGCACCAGAAAGAAGACGTAGGCCGGGCCGGAGCCGCTGACCGCGGTCACGGCATCAAAATCGCGCTCGGGCAGCTCGACGACGTCTCCGACGGCACCGAAGATGGCCCGCGCAATCGCCCGCTGCCTCGCACTCGTCATCCGGTGCGGGGCGACGGCGGCGAAGCCGGCTCCGACGGTGGCCGGCAGATTCGGCATGACGCGGATGAGTGCCGTCGTCCCCAGGTGCGTCTGCAGCCAGCGCAGCGGAATGCCCGCGGCGATGGAGACGACGAGGTGGCGGGAGGACAGCCGCGGGCGGATGCGTGCAGCGACGGCGGCGAGTTGCTGAGGCTTGACGGCCAGGATCACCACATCCGAGGCCTTGACGAGGGCCGCGTTGTCCGCGACCACGCGGATCCGCAGGCGCTGGACCTGCCGGCGCATGCCGGCGTCCGCGTCCGCGGCGCGCAGCGCGCGGGCAGGCACCCCGGTGGCCAGCAGCCCCCGGAGGAGGGCCTGCCCCATGGTCCCGGCGCCGATGACGCCGATCGTCAAACCGCGGAGGGTCGTCATGGTGTGAACAGGGCGGTGCCGATGCGGATCAGGTCCGCCCCTTCCTCAATGGCGATCTCGAAATCCTGCGACATGCCCATGGAGAGCAGCAAGGGCTGCCGGCCGAGCCGTTCCTGCAGCCGGTCGCGCAGCGCGCGCAGCGCCTGGAACACCGGCCGGGCCGCTTCGGGCTCGTTCGTGAACGGCGCCATCGTCATGAGTCCCCGCCAGTCCAGGTGCGGTGCCGCAAGGACCGCGGCGGCCAGTGCTTCCGCGTCGTCCGGCCGGCAGCCGTGTTTGGCGGCTTCGCCCGAGACGTTCACCTGGAGGAGCACCGCCGGGCGGTCGTGCTGCCGCTCGGCCTGGCGGGTGAGCTCCTCGACGAGCGGCAGCGTGTCGACGGAATGAATAAGGCCGAACATGCCGACGGCGTCCTTGGCTTTATTCCGCTGGAGGTGCCCGATGAGATGCCAGCGCAGCCGCCGGCCGGTGTCGCCGAGTGCGGCCTGCTTCTGGCGCGCTTCCTGGACGCGGTTTTCCCCGATGTCGGTCATCCCCAAGGCGCTCGCCTCCTGGATCCTCGCAATGGGAATGCCCTTGGTCACGCACACCAGGGTCACGGACGAGGGGTCGCGGCCGCAGCGTTGACAGGCCCGGTGGATGCGTTCCCGAACACGTGCAAGCGCGTCGCGCAACACGGCGCTTACTCTAGCACAGGCCGCTGAGAGGGTCAACGGAGGCCCGCCGGAGCGGGGTCGGACGGCTTAGAAGTACTCGGTGAGGAGGACGCGGGTGCGGTCGATGACGCGGTTGAACAGATGCGGCGAGCGCACGCCTGGGCGTGGAGCGTGGCGGGTGGCCAGCTCCAGCAGGCCGATGGCCGGGCCGACGCCCATTTGCTTGGCGACGTCTCCCATCTGGCTGGTCCGCGGGCTGCGGCACAGGACGGTCGGCACCCCGGTCCGCCGCTCCAGCCATTCCACGAACCCGTCGATCAGGGCACCCCGCCCGCAGGCGAGGATGGCGTCGGGCTTCGGCTGCTTTGCGAGGAGACGGTCGATGGCCCGCTGCAGCGACTCCCACTGCTGCTGAATCAGCGCTTTGACGTCCGTCTTGCGGCAGGCCATGCCCTCCAGACTCCAGGTCACGGCCTGCTCCATGGTCACGTGCAGGTCTTTGGCGATGGCGGCGGCGATCCGCAGCCCGCCCCAGGGCAGCACTTCCAGCGCGTGGAGGCTGCCCTCAACGAACAGGCCGGCGTCTGTCGTCAATCCGCCGACGTCCACGAGGAGGATTCGCTGATGGTGCAGGCGCTCCTCCGCCGCGCTGGCCAGGGCGGCCGGCAGCGTATAGCACAGTTGGGCGACTTCGAGGCCCGCGGACTCCATGGCCTGCACGACCACCCGGCGGCACGCGATCGGGATCGTCACGATATGAAAGGTGCCGGCCAGGCGGGTCGCCACCATGCCGCGCGGATCCCGCACCCCCTCAAAGCCGTTGCCCGCACAGGCCATCCGCTCGATGAGCAGCGGCTCCCGGTCGATGGCCAGAATCTGATCGAGGGCGCGCGCTTGCAGCCGCTTGAGATCCTGGACGCGGACGGTGATGGGCTCATCCGCCAAGTCGATGACGGCGCGGGCATGCTCGCTGGCCAGGCTGGGCGGCCGCACGCAGACCAACGCGCGATGCATATCCGTCGTCACCGCCGTCGCCTCCAGGGCCTGCTCGATCAGGCGGCTGACCAACAGCGGGTCCTGCAGCCATCCCTCCGGCGAGGTCGGGCACAACACGAGGCTCGTCCCCAGCAGCTCGAATCCGGGCGAGGCCTCATGCGGCAGGCCGACCGCGCAGGCGATTTTACTGGCCCCGATGTCGACGGCCACGAGCGGGTGATTCATGCGACTCCCATCTGTTCAACCGCCGGACGCCCGCTTAAATGCGCCCACCATAGCATCTTCACCTGGGGCGCATTTACCCTGAGCGAAGTCGAAGGGTAACCCCTCGACGTGCCCCGCCACAGGCGGGGCGTGCTCGGGGTAAATGGAACCACCTCGAATGTTCAGAGACATTGGTGGTTCCATTTAGGAGCGCGGGGCCACGACCGGCTCTTGAAACCGCATATCGATGTATTGGACCGGCAGCTGCTGCTTGGCGATCGTCCGCAGGGTCGACCGGAGCCGCCGCAAATGCGTGTCCAGGTCGGCCTCCGAGCCGCAGCGCACTTCCATGTCATCATCCAGCACGAATCGGATGGTCTGGGGGTCGGCCACGTTCACTTCCGTGAGCCGCCGCCCCAACTGCGGCCAGCTATGCTGCAGCAGCCGGATGACCCGGAGCCCCAAGCGCAACCGCTCGTCGCTGCTGTCTTGCCCTGCCTTCACCGCCCGGTCCACGCCCACAATCCGGATGCGCCCTTCCTCCGGTCCGACCTGCCCCGCAGGCAGGATGAACCCCTCCCGGTCCACGGGATACCAGCGGTCGAGCCGCACCTGGGCCACGGGCACGCGGGGAATCGCTTCAATGCGGATGCTGTCGGGCAGCTGGCGGATGACGCGCACCGCTTTCAGCGACGGCTGTTGCCGTTTTAACTCGGCGGCGACGGCCGCCAAATCGACCTGCCACAGGTTGGTCCCGATGAGGGGGGCTTTCAGCGTCAACGCCGGCTGCGAGGGGAGCTCCACCGTGGCGACCTGGAAAGCGGCGGTGCGCTGGGCAAATCCCCAGAGCGTCCAGGCGACGAACACGGCGACGGCGGCAGCCAGAAAGGTTTGGGGATTCCGGACGGCCCAGACGCCGACGGCCCGCAGGCCGTCGCCCAGGCGCGGGACGACCCCCCGCACTCGGCGCGAGCTCTTACGGGGCCGCACGGGGCTCATGCCCTCACGAGGTAGGGGTTGTCCTGCCGAGCGGCTCGGGCGGCCGTCGGGGCGTGCGCCATCAGGATGAGCTGCTCGCAGACATCATCATAGGATGTCCCGGCGTAGGCCGCCGCTTTCGGCAGCAAGCTGGTCGGCGTAAAGCCGGGGATCGTGTTGACTTCCAGCAGCACCGGCACGCGCTCCTTGGAAAGGATGATGTCCGCGCGCGACAGGTGGCGGCACCCGAGCGCCCGGTGGGCCATGAGGCCGATCGTCTGCACCAGCTGGGCCACATCGGGCGGCAGCGGAGCCGGCACGAGATACTCCGTCGCCCCGGGCGTGTATTTCGCGGTGAAATCGAAGAAGCCGTTTGGGGCGCGGATTTCAATGACCGGCAGCGCTTGATCGCCCAAGATGCCGACGGTCAGCTCGCGGCCGTCGACCCACTCCTCTACGACGACCTGGGCATCGTAGCGGGCCGCCGCGGCGACCGCCTCGGGCAGCTCCGCCGGCCGCCGCACGACCGACACGCCGAGGCTGGAGCCTTGGCAGGCCGGTTTCACGACGAGGGGAAACGGCATCCCGTCGATGCGCGACGGGCGCTCCCCGGCGGCGCAGTCAATGGCCCGCCACCGCGGCACGGGCAGGCCGGTTTCCTCGAACCGCCGGCGGGACGCGATCTTGTCCATGCCGAGGCGACTGGCTTTCGCATCCGAGCCGGTATAGGCCACGCGGAGGTCTTCGCAGACCTGCTGGATGGTGCCGTCTTCCCCGAAGGTGCCGTGCAATGCGATGAACGCCACGTTCGCGCCGCTGTGCTTGAGCGCGCGCCGCACGAAGTGGCTCGCCTCCGCCACGGACAGCAGTTTGGGAATGACCACCCGCTCCGCGGCCCAGTGGCGCCGCCGCAGCGCGGCGACAACCCCCTCGCCGCTCTTCAGGGAAATCGCGTGCTCCTCCGAGGGCCCGCCCATGAGGACGGCAATCTTGAGCGCGTCTTTTGGCTGCGGCATGGGCATCGCGGTTACCGGGCTTCGCCCAGCATCCGCACCTCCGGCTCCAAGAGGACGTGGACATCCCGCAGCACCCGTCGCTGGATATGCTCCATCAGCGAGAGGACGTCATCGCACGTGGCGCGGCCGAGGTTCACGATGAAGTTCGCATGCCGCTGCGACACCTGGGCATCCCCGACCCGCGCCCCTTTGAGGCCCGCCTGGTCGATGAGCCGCCCGGCCTTCAGCCCGGGCGGATTTTTGAAGGCGCAGCCCGCCGATGGCAGGCGCGTTTCCTGCGTCTTGTTGCGGTGCTGCAGCGCCTGCCGGATGCGCTCGTAGGCCTGGGCCGGGTCGATCCGGGGAAACTGCAGCACGATCTCCGCCAGGATGCCGGGCTCCAGCGCGGTATAGCGGTAGCTGAAGCGCAGCTCCTCCCGGCTCAGCTCGCGGACGGTGCCGTCCAGCGACACCAGGCGGATGGTTTGGATGAACCGGCCGATGTCCTGCGCATTCATCGCCACCGCTCCGCCGAGGTGGCCCGGCAGGCCCGCGAGCGACTCCAGCTGATCCCAGCCGTGGCGGCCGGCCAGCGACACCAGCCGTTGGGTCAGCAGCGCGGCCCCGCATTGCACCTGGGCGATCGGCGCATCCGGCGCGTTCAGCTCCTGAATCGTGCGGAATCCGCGGCCCAGATGCACGACCAGCCCGCGGATGCCCCGGTCCGCGACCAGCGTATTCGTCCCGCCGCCGACGACCGATACCGGCAGGCCTAGCCGGCGGGCTTCCCGAAGGACGGCGACGAGCTCCTCCAGCGAGGAGGGCTCGGCGAACCATTCCGCCGGCCCGCCGATGCGGAAGCTGGTGTGGTCAGCCAGCGAGACGTGTGGTCGGATGTAGTCGCGTGACCACGTCATGACAGAGCTCTCCGATGTCCCCGGCTCCAAGGAAAAAGACCGTGTCGCCCGGCGAGGCGATGCGGCTGACGTACGCCGTCAGCTCCTGTTTCGGCACGTAGCGCACGCAGGGATGGCCGTGCGCCTTGATGAGGCCAGCGAGCCGCTCCCCCGAGATGCCGGGAATCGGCCGCTCGAACGCCGGATAGATATCCGTGATGATGACGCCGTCGGCGCGGTCGAAACAGCTCGTGAACTCGCGCTCCAGCGATTGGGTGCGCGAGAACCGGTGCGGCTGAAACACCACGAGCTGGTGGCGCTGCCGCATCGTATCCGCGGCCAGGGTGGCCTGAATTTCCGATGGATGATGGGCGTAGTCTTCCACGAACCAGATATCGCTCGGCAGCTGGAACACCTGGAATCGCCGCCCCGTGCCCTCGAAGGCCGCCAGCGCGTCCTGGATCGTGGCCAGGGACAGCTCCAGCCGCAGGCCGAGCCCGAGCACTCCCAGCGCATTGAGGACGTTGTGCCGCCCGGGCACTTGGAGGGAAAACCGGCCGAGCGGCCGGCCTTTATAGAGCGCCCGGAACGTGCTGCCGCCCCACCGCAGATGAACGCGGTCCGCGGTCAGCTCGGCCCCGGGCTGCAGGCCGTAGCCGATCTGCGACGGATGCGTCAAGAGGTTGCGGACCAGCGGATCATCGTGGCAGCCGATCAGCATGCCGTCCGGATCGATCTGCCGGACGAACTGCTGGAAGGCCTCGACGAGCCGCTCGAATGTCTGGTAGTGGTTGAGGTGCTCGCGGTCGATGTTCGTGATGATGGCCACGTGCGGATGCAGATGCAGGAACGAGCCGTCGGATTCATCCGTCTCCGCCACCAGATAGGTGCCGCGGCCCGACCGGGCGTTCGTCCCCAGCGACTGCATGACGCCCCCGACGACGACCGTGGGATCCCATCCCGCCTGGAGCAGCAGCTGGGCGGCCATGCCCGAGGTCGTGGTCTTGCCGTGCGCGCCGGCGACGCCGATGAGCTGCCGCTCGCTGGCGAGGGCGGCCAGCAGTTGGCCGCGGCTCAACGCCGGAATGCCGCGCCGCTCGGCTTCCCGCAACTCCGGTTCCTTGGAGGACACGGCGCTGCTGAAAATCAGCAAGTCGACGTCTTTGGACAGATGGTGCGGTGCATGGCCCACCGCCACGGCGGCTCCCTGCTCCCGCAGCCGGGTGGAGACCGCGTTCAGCTTCGTGTCGCAGCCCGACACCACACAGCCGCGTTCCAGACCAATGGACGCCAAACCGCTCATGCCGATGCCACTGATACCCATGAAATGCAGGCGCATCCCGGCCCGAATTTTCGGCGGCAACTGCGCAGTCATCCCACGCCCTGCCGGTTGGCCGATCCCACGCTCCGGAACTGTGCCGCGAAGCGGCACCGCTCGGCCAGGCAGCCGAGCGATCGCCTGCGGCGATGCGCCGGGGCGTGGGACGAAGGCCGTCCCGCCATCGGCGGGACGTTTCGCCTAGGCACGGTCTTCCTGCAGGGCGGGCGAAACCCGGCAGGGCGTGGGATCATCGTCCCGCCTCCACCAGTGCCGGCTTCGGCTGAATCGCCGCCGCGCGCTCCGGCCGCACCGCCGCGACCCCGCTCGTGTCCAGAATGGCGCGGGCCAGCCGCTCGGCGGCGTCATCGCACGCCAGCTGCCGCATCTGCTGCCCCATCTGGCTGCGCAGGCGCCGGTCGCTCAGCATGAGCCGCAGCGTGCTCAGCAGCCGTTCGGGCCGCGCCGCAAACTCTTCGAGCATGACCCCGCCGCCGGCCGCTTCGACCATCCGGGCGTTGGCGAGCTGGTGGGCCCCCGCATGGGGGTACGGGATGAGGATGGCCGGCAGGCCGCAGCGGGCCAACTCCGCAATGGTCGAGGCGCCGGCCCGGGCCACCACGACATCGGCGTGGGCGTAGGCGAGTTCCATCTGCGGCACATAGGCTCCGGTCCACGCGCGCAGCCGGGCGGCGGCATAGCCGTCGCGCATGGCCGCTTCATCGGCCGGACCGGTCACGTGCAGGAACTGCCAGCGGCGCCGTTCCTCCGGTTTCAAGAGGTCCGCCGCGCCCTGCACCAGCCGGTTGACCGCCCGCGCGCCCTGGCTGCCGCCGACCACGAGGACGGTGGGAGCCAACGCGTCGAGGCCGAACTGGACGGACGCCTCGGCGCGCGCGGCCGAGCCGATGCGTTCGCGAACCGGTAATCCGGTGACTACGGTCTGCGCGCGTCCGGCGGTCGTGCGGCTCTCCGGAAAAGACAGGGCGATGCGCTGCACCCACGGAGCCAGCCAGCGGTTGGTCCGTCCCATCACGACGTTTTGCTCATGGAGGACGCAGGGGATCCGGCGCATCCGTGCGGCGAGGAGGACCGGCGCTGAGATCCAGCCGCCGAACCCGACCACCACGTCCGGGGCTGACACGGCGAACTGCCGCCGGGCGCGCTGCCACAGCGGCGCGCACCGCCAGAGGCGGCCGAGGAACGTCGTGCGGGCCGGCATGGGGATCGGGGTCACGGTGATCCCGACCTGCCGGGCATCCTGGGTCAGCGCGTCCGCCAACGGGGCGAGCTGGCGCCGCTGCGCGTACCAGACGGCCACGCGCGCGCCGCGGGCGGCCAGCGCTTGGGCCGTCCGCAGGGCCGGAATCAGGTGGCCGCCGCTGCCGTCAGCGATGAAGAGCGCGTTGAGGGTCGAGGCGTTCCGCATGTCGGCTCGCTTGAAACAACAAGGCACAGGCGACGAGGTTCATGACCATGGCGCTGCCGCCGTAAGAGACCAGCGGCAGGGGCAGCCCCTTGGTGGGCAGCAGCCCGGTCACCACCCCGATGTTCACCATCGCCTCCAGGCCGATCATCCCGACCAGCCCGCACACCAAGTACTTGCTGAAGGGGTCGTGCGCCGCGATGGCGATCCGGAATCCGCAGATGACGAACAGCGCGAAGAGCAGAATGACGGCGGTGGTGCCGATCAAGCCCAACTCTTCGCCGATAATGGCGAAAATGAAATCGGTGTGCGCGCTGGGCAGGAAGAACAGCCGCTGCAGCGACGCCCCCAGCCCCAATCCCATCAGCCCGCCGCTGGAAATCGTGAAGTAGGACTGCAGAATCTGGTAGCCGATGCCGCGCGGATCCTGCCAGGGATTTAGGAACGCCAGAATGCGCGCGCGCCGGTAGTCCGCCGAGGCGATGAGCACGACGAGCACGACGGCCGCCAGCGCCATCACGATGCCGAGATGCTGCCACCGGGCCTTGGCGAGGCTCAACAGCAGCAGCGCCACCGAGCCCATGGCGATGGCCGTGCCGAGATCCGGCTGGAGTAGCACCAGGCCGGCCGTCAGGCCCGTGACCAGCAGCGGAGGCAGCAGCCCCTGCCAGAAGGCCTGCAGGTCCTCGGCGCGACGGGCGATCAGGTCCGCCAAGTAGAGGACCAGCGATAGCTGCGCGAACTCCGACGGCTGGATGCCCCAGCGCCCGATGCGGAACCACCGCCGGGCCCCGCCGACTTCCTGGCCGAACAGGAACACCAGCAGCAGGCACACGAAGCTCGCCAGCATCAGCCACTTCGCGCTGCTGCGGATCCGCTCGTACGGCACGGCCAGGCAGACCAATGCGAGGATGAGCCCGAAGCCGATGGACAGCAGGTGATGGATGAGGAAGCGCAGGCTGCCGCCGTAGGTGGCCTCGGACGCCATGGCGCTGGAGGAATACACCGAGACGATCCCGATGCCGAGCAGGGCCGCGATGATGACGAGCAGCAGCTGGCGCAGTTGCCGCGGGCTCATGCGGACTCCGCGCCGGCGAAGCGCCGGACGATGGCCTTGAAGGCGGTCCCCCGATCTTCAAAATCCCTGAACATGTCGAAGCTGGCACAGGCCGGCGAGAAGAGGATCGTCGTCCCCGGCTCGGCCAACTGGGCCGCCGTGCGGATCGCCGACTCGAGTGTGGTGGCTTCCCGCACGAGCGTCGACCCGTTGAGGAGCGGCCGGATCCTAGCGCGCGCTTCGCCGATGAGGACCAGGCCTTTGACGCGGGACTCGTGCAGCGGGTCGATCAGGGGCCGGAAGTCCAGCCCCTTATCCCGCCCGCCGAGAATGACGACCACCGGTCCGCGCGTCTGCCGCAGCGCAAAGAGCAGGCTGTCCGGGGTCGTGGATTTGGAGTCGTTGACATACCGCACACCATCGACGGTCGCGATGGGTTCCATCCGGTGCTCCAACCCACGGAACGAGCGGATGACCTGCCACGCCAGCGGATCCGGGATGCGCAGCAGCCGGGCGACCTGCAGCACCGCCTGCGCGCTGTCGGTCAGCGTCCGCCGCGTTTCCTCTGCGAGCAGCAGCGCGTTGGCGTTGGAGCGGTTCTCCCCGAACCACACGCGCTTGGCTTGCAGCGACTCGGCCAGGTGTGTGACGTGGGCATCGCGTCCATTGAGGACCGCCCAGTCCTCCGGGGTCTGGCGCTGGAACAGCCGGGCCTTCGCCGCGAGATAGGCGCTGTGCTGCTGATGGCGGTCCATGTGATTCGTTCCGATATTGAGCAGCACGGCGATCTTGGGCCGGAACTGATGGCACCAGAGCAATTGGAACGAGCTCACCTCCACGACCGCCACCGAGCCGGGGCTGAGCTCATCGAGCACGGAGGAGAACGGAATGCCGAGGTTGCCGCAGGCCACGGCCGGACGGCCGCTGGTCCGGAGGATCTCCGCGATCAGGCTGACGCTCGTGCTCTTGCCGTTGGTCCCGGTCACCGCAATGATGGGCACCGGGCAGAAATGGAAGGCGAGCTCGATTTCGCTCATGATGGGCACCTGCCGCTCGAGCGCCCATTGCACCGGCCCGGAGGATTCGTCTACGCCCGGGCTGACGACCAGCAGCTCGGCGTCCTCGAGCGCGCGCGTCGTGTGGCCGCCGAGCTCGACGACCTCCACCCCTTCGGCCTGCAGCGACCGCTCGAGCGCCTGCAGATCCCCGCTGTTGCGGGCATCCGTTGCGCGCACCCGGCAGCCCAGACGGCACAAGAGCCTGGCTGCGGCCAACCCGCTGCGGCCCAATCCAACGACGGCCACCCGGCGGCCCTGCCAGGAAGCGCCGAAGATGTCCGTGCTTAAGAGCGCCGCGAACGAGTCGGCGGTCACCGCCATGCCGCGCCTTTCGAGGCCAAGGCCGCCACCGCCAAGAGCAAGCCCGCAATCCAAAACCGCAGGACGACCTTCGGCTCGCTCATGCCGCCGACTTGGAAATGGTGGTGCAGCGGGGCCACCCGGAAGATGCGCCGCTTATTGCGCCAGCGGTAGGAGGCCACCTGCAGCATCACGGAGGCGGCTTCCGCCACGAACACGCCGCCCAGCAGCAGCAGCCATAGGGCGGTGTGCGTCAGCAGACTGATGGCGCCGAGGGCGGCCCCGAGCCCCAGCGCGCCGACATCGCCCAAGAACACCGAGGCGGGAAAGCGGTTGAACCAGAGGAAGCCGATGCAGGCCCCTGCCAGGCTGGCACACCACGGCACCAGTGCTGCGGTGCCGGCGTCCCCGCTCCAGGCCCAGAAGCCCAGCACCGCCAGGGCGATCGCCAGGCATCCCGCCGCGAGCCCGTCGAGGCCGTCGGTCAGGTTGACCGCGTGCGAAGAGCCTGAGAGCACCAGCATCGCAAAGGGGACCCACGCCCATCCGAGCCGCACCGTGCGCGCCATCCAGGGAATTTCCACCGCGCCGCCAGCCGACGCCGGGCCGGCACTCGCCAGCCCGACCGCGGCACCCACCGCCAACGTCGCTAGGAGCTTCGGCAGGCTCCGGATGCCGACGGCGTTGGCGCCCTTGAATTTCAAGCAATCGTCCAGCAGCCCCAGCGCGCCGACGCCGGCGATCGCCACGAGGACCAGCCAGCCGTTCCGATGCGCGAGCCCTCCGCCGGCTGCGGCCACGAGCACGGCGACCGCCAAGACGAAGAGGCCTCCCATGGTCGGCGTGGGAGGCTTGGCACCCTGATGCGCCATCAGCGGCGGGCAGTCTTCATAGCGGACCGGGGCCACGCACTGCGCGCGCGCCAGCGCGCGGATGGCCGGCCGGCCGACCGCGATCGAACCCGCGAGACTGACGAGAAAGAGCGCGGCCGCCTCACCCAATGAGTGCATGCTGCCCGTTGTGCCCGCCGCGCATCAAGAGATCGGCTACCCGCTCCAGATGCAGCTTGCGCGAGCCCTTGACGAGCAGCCCGTCCCCCGCCTGCAGCATGGACGGCAATTGCCGCAGCAGCTCTTCCACGGAGCGGTAGATGGCCACCCCGTCGGTGCGCTCTTCGTGCACCCCGCGGGCGACCTCCTCCGCGTAGTCGCCGACTGCCAAGATCCGGTCGATGCCAAGCTGGGCCGCCTTCCGGCCGATCGCTTGGTGGGCGGAGGGCGCATAGTCCCCCAGCTCCAGCATGTCGCCCACGATCGCGACGGTGCGCGCGACTTCCAAATCCCGCAGCGTTTCCAGGGCGCGCGCAAAGGAGAGCGGATTGGCGTTGTAGCAGTCATTGAGGATCGTCACCCCGCCGCATTGCACCACTTCGGAGCGCAGGGGGACAGCCTCGAATCGTTCCAGCCGCTGGCGGGTGGCCGACAGCGGATTCCCGAGCGCCCACGCGCAGGCGAGGGCGGCCAGCGCGTTCTCCACGTTGTGGTAGCCGACCAGCGGAACGGCCCACTGATGCGTCAGATCGCGCAGGCGGAAGACCATCCCCTGCCCGGCGCGCTGGATGTCGAGCACCTGCAGATCGCAGCGCTCCGTCATGCCGTAGGTGACGACCCGGGTGTTCGGCGGCAGATAGTTCCCCGCCTCCAGACAGACATCCAACTGGTCCCCGGGCAGCACGGCCGAGCCGCCGGGTGTCAGGGAGCGCAGCAGCGAGAGCTTTTCCCGCAGCACGCCCATCACGGAGCCGAAGAATTCCAGGTGCACCGGGCCGATGTTCGTGATCACGGCGACATCCGGCTCGGTAATGGCCGCCAGGTAGGCGATCTCGCCGGGGTGGTTCGAGCCGAGTTCGACGACGGCCATCTGGTGCGCGTCCCGCAGCCGCAGCAGTGTCAACGGCACGCCGATATGGTTGTTCTGCGTGCCGGTCGTCTTGAGGATCCGCTCCGGATCGCCGAGCAGATGCGCGATCAGCTCCTTGGTGGTCGTCTTGCCGCAGGAGCCGGTGATGGCGATGACGGGCCGGTTCATCCGCCGGCGGTGGAACTGGGCGATCTGTCCAAGCGCTTCCGTGGTGTCATCGACCAGGATGGTCGGGAGGGAGGCCGCACCGTTCGCGGCCGTGGGCACGTAGGAGACGATGAGGCACGAGGCTCCCTTGTGCGCGACGTCGTCGAGAAAGTGGTGTCCGTCAAACCGGGGGCCCCGGATCGCCACGAAGACGTTGCCGGGCTGCAGGCTCCGGGAATCGATGGAGATCCCGTTGATCTCAGCCGGGGCTTGCTGCCCCCGCACGAGCCGGCCGCCAGTCGCTTCGAGCAACTGGTGTATCGTCCATCCGTTCATGGCTGCTCCGGCGAATCCGGGCTGCACGCGCGGATTCGCATGGAATCCTTATGACCCGTCCGCGGTCACGATACGGCGAGGCTGTGCTTGGTGCTCAGCCAGCGCTCAATCACGTCACGATCCGAAAACGGCACCGTCACGTGATCGAAAATCTGATAGGCTTCATGCCCCTTGCCGGCGATCAGGACGGTGTCGTCCCGGCGCGCCCCGGTCAAGGCCGCGGTAATCGCCTGCTCGCGGTCCGGCACGACGTCGAATTTCGTGAAGCCGGGAGGAAACCCTGCCTTGATCTGGTGGATGATGTCGAGCGGCGCTTCCCCGCGGGGGTTGTCGGATGTCAGTACGACGTGGTCGGCCAAGAGCGCGGCCATGCGGCCCATCACCGGCCGTTTGGTGTGGTCCCGGTCGCCGCCGCAGCCGAAGACGGCGATGAGCCGGCCCTTCGTCAGCTCCCGCAGCGACAGCAGGACGAGCCGCAGGGCGTCCGCGGTGTGCGCGTAATCCACAATGACGTTGAGCTCGCCGTCCGGCGAGACCCGCTCCAGGCGGCCGGGCACGTGGGCGAGCTCCGCCAGCCCGTCGCGCACCGCCGCGGGTGCTACACCCGAGGCCAGCAGGGCTGCTGCCGCAGCCGCAATGTTGCTGACGTTGTGCCGCCCCAACAGCGGGGTCGTGATCGGCACGGCTCCCCACGGCGACTGGAGCACCAGGCTGGTGCCCTGCCACGAACACTGCACGTGGGTCGCGGACACCGTGGCGGGATGGTCGAGGCCGAAGGTGACGACCGGCCGGCCCGCCACGGTCCCCGCCAGCACCTGTCCGTAGTCGTCATCGGCGTTGAGCACCGCCCGGCCGTCCGGCCGGAGATAGTCGAACAGCCGCCGCTTGGCGGCCGCGTAGGCGTCCCGCGTCTTGTGGTAGTCCAGATGGTCCGAGCCGAGGTTCGTGAAGAGCGCGGCCTCGAACTCCAAGCCATCAATCCGCCCCTGCGCCAGCGCATGCGAGGACACTTCCATCGCGCACCACTGCAGCCCTTCCCCGACCATCTGCGCGAAGTACCGCTGCAGCTCCAGGGGACCCGGCGTCGTGTTGACCGATGGGACCGCGCGGTCGCCGATCTGATACACGATGGTGCCCAGCATGCCGGCCCGTTCGCCGGCGGCTTCCAGGATGGTCTTCAAGAGGTAGGTGGTGGTCGTTTTCCCGTTCGTGCCGGTCACGCCGACGAGCTTCAGCTTCTGTGAGGGGTGGCCGTAGAAGCGCTGCGCGATGAGCACCAGGGCGTGGCGGGTGTCCCGCACCACGACGCAGGGGCACGCGCGAGGCGGCACGGAACCGTTGCCCGCCGGCAGGTGTTGGGCGATGACCGCGGCCGCCCCCCGGCTGATCGCTTCATGGATGAACCCATGGCCGTCGGCCGTGGCTCCCTGGATGGCCACGAACAGATCGCCGGGCCGCACCTGTTTAGAATGGCAGGCGACCCCGGCAATGGGCACCGCCGCCACCGGCTGCGCCGTAATCCCGTGCAGCAAATCCCGAAGGTTCATCGCGCGACTCCGCTCAGGGCAGCTGCGCCACGGTCTTGACGGGCGGCTGCCGCTCCAGCTCCCAATAGCTCGCCAACTGCTCCACCATGCGCTTGAACATGGGCGCCGAGACCACCCCGCCGAAGTACAGCGGGCGCGGCTCGTCCATGCAGATCACAATCACAAACCGTGAGTCAGGCACCGGCCCAAAGCCGACGAAAGAGGCAACGTAACGGCTGTGGGAGTAGCGGCCGGTTGGCTCGAGCTTCTGAGCCGTCCCGGTTTTACCGGCCACCGTAAGGCCTGTGACTTTCGCCAGCTGGCCGGTGCCCGACTCGACAACACTGACAAGAATGGATTGCATCGTTTGAGCGGTATCCCGCCGGATGACCCGCACGGGCTCAGGAACGGCGGCGGAGCGGATGAGGCGGCCGTCCGGCGCCTGGATGCGGTCCAGGACGTGCGGGTGGACCCGCAGGCCGCCGTTGGCGATGGCGGCGGTCATCACCGCCAATTGGACGGGGGTCACGGCCACCCCCTGCCCGATCGGAATGTTGTAGGGCGACGTCTTGGACCACTGGCTGGTCGGCGGCACGATGCCGTTGACTTCCCCCGGCACATCGATGCCGCTGCGCTGGCCGAATCCGAACGCCTTGATATAGCGGTAGAGCTCCTCAGGCTTCAACCGCTGGGCGGCTTTGGCGGTGCCGATGTTGGAGGAGAGCTTGATGACGTCCTGGAACGACAAGGTCCCGTGGGCGGTATGGTCGTGGAGCGTATGCCGCCCCGGAATGTCGTATTCGCCGTTCTCACAGAAGATCTGCTCCTCCGGGGTGATGCGCCCTTCCTCTAAGAGGGCTGAGGCGGTGACGACCTTGAAGGTGCTGCCGGGCTCGAACAGGTCCGTGACGGCCCGGTCGCGCCGGCTGTCCAGGGAGGCACCCGCCGGCTCATTGGGGTCGTAGGACGGGGCGTTTGCCAGCGCCACGATCGCTCCGCTGATCGGGTCCATGACGATGATGGACCCGCCCTTGGCGTGGTACTTCTTCACGCCCCACTCCAGGGCGTCTTCGGCGACTTGCTGGACGACGCTGTCAATCGTCAAGACGACGTCATAGCCATCGACCGGTTCTGTCTGGGTGGTCCAGGGCCCGATGAGCAGATCGCCCTTCGCGTCCCGCAGGGTCGAGCGCCACCCTTCCTGCCCCTGCAGCGGCCCGTTCAGGGCAAGCTCCAGCCCCTCCAGCCCGCGCTGGTCGATATCCACAAACCCCAGCAGGTGGCCCGCGAGCCGCCCGTGCGGATAAAACCGCTTGGGCTCCTCCAGCACGCCGACGCCCTCATCGCGCAGGGCCAGCAGCGCGGGAGCGAGGCCGGGGTCGACCTGGCGGGCGATCCACACAAAACCCTTATCCTTCTCCAGCCGGTGGCGGATCATGTCCCGATCCCGGCCGACGGCGTGGCTGAGCCGTACTGCGAGCTCGCCCTTGGCCGTAACGTGGCGGGCGTTCGCGTAGACGGATGGCACCGGGACGCTGATGGCCAACGGCCGTCCATCCCGGTCATAGACGGTGCCGCGCCGGGCCGGCAGCAGCTGGGAGGACTGCTGCTGCGCGGCGGCATACGACGCGTACTTCCCGGCCGCGATGACCTGTAGCCAGACGCACCGCACCCAGAGGATGCCAAAGAGGCCCAAGCCGACCACCATCGCCGCGATGATCCGGTCATTTGTCGGTCGGGCCATCCGTCACCTCGATCCATGAGTCGCCGCCATCAGTCCGTCGTATCGCCGTCCGCCGCCAGGCGCACCAACGGGCTCGCGGCGGCCGCGGCCTTGGGGCCGCCCTTCGCTGCCGACGTCGCGGCGGCGACGGCGCGCAGATTCTCGGGCGCGGACGGCAGCGTGGCCCAGGCGACGAATTTCATTTGCCGGTCCTCGGCGGCTTGGGCTAACGCCGCCGGCGAGGCCAATCCTATCACCCGTTCTTTGGCCAGCAGCACCTCGGTCTCCGTCTGCTGGATGCGATGCAGCCGCTCGCCCACCGCATAGCCTTTCAACACCACGGCGTTGCGCTGGGCCACCTGCAGGCAGCCCAACCCCACCACGATGCCGATGAGCGTCAACCAGCGCGTGAGCGTCATGGGCTCCGCCGGAGCGCCCGCAGCTTGGCCGACCGCGCCCGGGGATTCCGAGCAATTTCTTCGTCGGTCGGCCGCGCCGGCTTTTTCGTCAGGAGGGTCCAGAGGCCGTTGCGGCGGCCTTCCGCCAGGGTCTGCTTCACCAGGCGGTCTTCCAAGGAGTGGTACGTCAGCACGACGGCGCGGCCGCCGGGGGCCAGCAGCGCCTCGAGGCGCGCCAACAGCGCGCGCAGCGCATCGAGCTCCGCATTGACGGCGATGCGCAATGCTTGGAACGTGCGGGTGGCCGGATGGAGGCGGCCATGGCGGGCGGCGGGCGGGACGGCCTCCGCCCCCACGCGAGCCAGCTCCGCGGTCGTGGTCAGCCGCTGTTGCCGGCGCGCCTGGACGATCCGTTGCGCGATGCGCCTGGCAAACCGCTCTTCCCCGAATGACTCCAAGAGCATCGCCAGCTCATCCGCGCGGAGCGTATTGACCAGGTCCTCCGCGGTCGTCTCCTGCTCGACGTCCATGCGCATATCGAGCGGCCCCTCCTTGGAAAAGCTGAAGCCGCGCGCGGCCGCATCCACCTGCAGGCTCGACATGCCCAGATCCAGCAGCACGCCGTTGACCGGCCCCACTCCCGCCGAGGCCAAGAGGTCGGGAAGGTCGCGGTAGTTGCCGTGCAGCACCGTGACGTTGGGCTCGAATTCCCTGAGGCGTTGTTGCGCAAGCGAGAGGACGGAGGCGTCCCGGTCCAGGCCGATCACGCGGCCGTCCGGCAGGATGCGGGGAAGGATGAACAGGCTGTGGCCGCCGGTGCCGAGGGTGCCATCGACGATCACTTCGCCCGGCTGCGGGTCGAGGTAGTGCAGCACTTCGGCCGCCATCGCCGGCTCGTGCCATGCCGTAGCGGAGGAAGGCGTCATGCGGGCACCGCAGATCCTTGGTGCGTCGAGCACGGTCGTTTCGTTGTCTCGCATCGTTTCAGGCCTGTGCACACGTCACTCCAGCAGAATCCGTTCTGCCACCTCTTCGAAACTCTGCCGTGAGCTCTCGTAGAAGGCCTTCCACTTTTCTTTCGCCCAGATTTCCATGCGGGTGGAGACGCCGACGATGACGACGTCCTGCTTGATCTGCGCGTCGTCTTTCAGATGCCGAGGCAACAGCAGGCGGCCCAATCCATCGGGAACCGCTTCGGTGGCTCCTGAAAAGAACATCCGGTTGAATTTCCGGCCTTCCTGCTTGGTCACCGGGATTTGCTTAAACTTGTTCTCGAGCGTGCGCCACTCGGATTCCGGAAAGAGGAATAAACAGCCGTCGAGCCCTCGGGTCAGGAACAACAGTGTGATGTCGTGGGTCTTGAGCACTTGGCGGAATTTGGCCGGCACGATGAGGCGGCCTTTGCGGTCGATGGTGTGTTCGTACTCTCCGTAGAACATTGCTGCCTACTCCCCTCTGGCTGCTCTGGAGAGGCGGTCGAGTATCACCGTCTGTCGGTGCCGGCACGTGGGTTTTCGTAATCCACCACTTTATACCACTTCACGCCACAACAACGTCCAAACTATACCGTTCCTGCCCCCGTATTGTCAAGCATAAAAGCATCAACTGTTACGCAGGATTCAGCTTAGAAAAGAGTGCGGGAAAGTGGGCGTACGGAGTGCTGGAGAAGGCCAAACGAGAAGGACTTACGTCAAGCGAAGCAGGCGGCGGGCGCGGGCGATGTCCCGCCGCACTTGGCGCGTCAAATCGGCCGGCGTCGGAAAGCAGCGCTCGCCGCGCAGACGCTGCAGCAGCGAGACGACCACCGATCGGCCAAGGAGTGAACCGGCAAACTGCAAGAGATGAACCTCGCACCACAAGGGTCCGCCTCCGAACGTCGGGCGCACGCCGAGATTCATGACTCCGCCTTGCATGGTCGATGGGGTGCTCACTCGCCCGGCTCGGGGGCGGCCCAGGACGCGGACGACGACGGCGTAGACACCGCGCGGTGGCAGCACGTGCGAACACAACCGGAGATTCGCCGTCGGAAACCCGAGGCGGCGGCCTCGGCCGGCCCCGCGCACGACCTCGCCGTAGAGCTCCGGTGGACGGCCGAGGAGCCGACGCGACGCGGCCAATTGCCCCTCGGCGATGAGCCGGCGGATCCGGGAACTGGAAATCGCCTCAGGGCCGGAGGTCACTTCCCCGACGGACACGATGCGCATGCCTCGCGGAGGACCCAGGGCTCGCAGCATCTCCAGGTCGCCTTGCCGACGACGGCCGAAGACGAACCGCTCTCCGACCACCAGCGCCTTGGCTCGCAGGCGCCCCAGCAAGACCCGGGCCACGAATTGCTGTGCGGAGCAGCGCGCGAAGGTACGGGTAAACGGCAGCACCCACACCCAGTCGATGCCCAGCGCGTGGAGTGCTGCGACGCGCGCGTGAAGCGGCATCAGCGCGGGCGGCGCGTGGGCGGGATCCAAGACAGCCTGTGGGTCGGGGTCGAACGTGATTGCGACGCTGGTGCCCCGCAGCCGATGCGCCAGCGTGACCGTCTGGCGGATGAGGCGTTGATGGGCGCGGTGCACGCCGTCGAAGACGCCGACGGTCACCACCGCATGCCGGGGCGGCCGCGTCACAGCGCCGAGCCCGGTCAAGCAGCGCGGCGAATTCATGCGGAGGCCGCACGGACAGGCACGGGCCGGTCGTCGGGGGAAACCGGACGCAGGAGCTGGATGATCGCCTCAGCCGGTGCTTCGGCGAACCAGGCCAAGGGTGTGGCCTCGGCGAGCGTCCACGACCCGATGCTCAACCGTTTCAGCGCCGCCAGATGCCCGACCGTGCCGAGCTGCTGGGCGATGGCTTCTCCGAGCGTCCGCACGTAGGTGCCGGCGGAACATCGCAGGCGGAAGGTGATGGTCTCCGCCCCGCAGGCCAGCAGCGACAGCTCCTCGATGCGCACCTGACGCAGCGGCAGCTCGACCGCCTGCTGACGGCGGGTCCACCAGTACGCCGGACGGCCGCGGACCTTGATGGCGCTGTAGACCGGAGGACGCTGAGTCACGACGCCGCACAATCCGCCGAGGGCACGCTCGACCTGCGACGAATTGAGGGCCGGCACCGCGGCCTGGCGCACCGGTTGTCCCGTGGCGTCCCCCGTGTCGGTTTGCGTGCCGAATCGCAGGATGGCTTCATAGACCTTGTCATGCCCTTGGCAGGCCTGTTGGTGGCGCGTCGCGCGGCCGATCAGGAGCATCAGGAGCCCCTCCGCCATGGGATCCAGCGTCCCGGTATGGCCGATGCGGCGCAACCCGAGCCGGCGCCGGACGACGGCCACTACGTCGTGGGAGGTGACGCCGGAGGGCTTGTCGACCAGCAGCAACCCGTCAAGCGGCTGGCTCACGGACGGTCCTCCGGCTGGGACGGCCGGTCCTTGAGCCGCTCCAGCACCTGCATCATCTCGATGGACGCCGCAATGGAATCGTCGTAGCGGAACACGATCGCGGGGGTGATTTTGAGCCGCAACCGCTTCTTGAGCAGGCCGTGGATGAAGCGGACGGAGTGCTCCAGTGCCTCATCCGATTGGGTCCGCTCTTCCGGCGTGCCGAGGCAGCTGTAAAACACTTTGGCATGGGCCAGGTCGCTGGACAGCTCCACACGGGTGATCGTCACGAACCCCATCCGCGGATCTTTCAGCTCCTGCTGGATGACCATGGCGATCTCTTGTTGCAACTGTTGAGCCAATCGAGCGGTGCGCGGCGACGGCATGGTTACCAGTACTCCTCTTCCAGTTGAATGAGCTCCACCATGCGCGTCTGCCGCAGCCACGCGGCCACGTCCCGCAGCAGGCCGGCGACATACGCGCGGTCGTCACCGACGGTCACGACACCGAGGGCCGCCCGCTGCCAGGTGTCGTTGGCCTCGACCTCGGCGACCGCGACGTTGAACCGGCCGCGCAGCTGGTCCTTGAGACTCTTGACCACCGAGCGCTTGTCCTTCAGCGACTGGGCACGCGGCACATGCGCGTTAACGTGCAGGACGCCGATGACCATGCCTCAGCCCGCAGCCGGCTCCAGCAGGTGGGCGACCGTCCGCAGGCAGGCGCCTGGATCCGGCTCTGCCGCCATTCGCTCCAGCTCTTTGCGCAGGCGTCCAGCGTTCAGCGAGCCCAGCGCTCCATCGGCCATCGCATGCCGCAGGAGGCGTTCCGTGTCGGGCTCCCACCGCAACCCGAAGCGCCGGAGGAACCGAACGCCCCGCAGCGCCCGGCTCGGGTCGTCGAGAAAACTGCGCGCATGCAGCACCCGTAGCAGGCCCCGCCGCAAATCCTCCGCCCCGCCGAACGGGTCGATCAGCTCGCCGAAGCGCGGCGGATTCAGGGCCACCGCCATCGCATTGATGGTGAAGTCACGTCGGAACAAATCATCCCGGAGCGTGCCGGCCGAGACGGTCGGATACGCGCCCGGCCTGGCATAGGTTTCCTTGCGGGCGGTGGCAACATCAATCCGCGCGGCCGTCCCGCGCTGAGCCGGAGAGGCCGCGGTGACCGTGGCCGTGCCGAAGGGCTCATGCGCCTGGACGGTTCCCCCAAGGGCACTGGCAATCGCCCGGGCCAGCTCAATGCCATGGCCTTCGACGGTGATGTCGAGATCCGTTTGGTGCCGGCGTCCGAGCAGCCAATCGCGCACGCAGCCGCCGACCGCGTAGGCGGACACGCCGCGCGCGGCCGCGAGAACCCCGAGGCGACGCAGCCGCGGCTGCATGGCGGACGGCATCGCGAGCCGGCGTCCAGTGGTGTGGCCCATCACGCGCGCGCCTCCACGGTTACGGCCTGGGGTGATACTTTTCATGGACGGCCTTCAGCCGCGCCCGGTCCACGTGCGTATAGCGCTGGGTCGTGCTGATGTTCGCGTGCCCCAGCAGCTCCTGCACCGTGCGCAGGTCCGCCCCGCGCTCCAGCAGATGCGTGGCAAAGGAATGCCGGAGCGTATGCGGACCGATCGTCTTGGTAATCAGCCCGGCTTTGGCATAGTGGCGCAGCAACTGCCAAACGCGCTGGCGGGTCAGCCGGCCGCCGCGCCGGTTGACGAAGAGGGCTCCCTGCGGCTGCCGCTTGACCAGCGCGGGACGCTCGCGCGTCAGGTAGCGCTCCAGTGCCTGGGCAGCTGCGCGGCCCAGCGGCACGATCCGCTCTTTATTGCCCTTCCCGATGCAGCGCACGAACCCCGCGTCGAAGTTGCAGCTGCCGACATCGAGCGCGGTCAATTCCGACACGCGGATCCCGACGCCGTACAGGAGCTCCAGGATGGCGGTGTCGCGGATGCCGAGCCCTTCCGGGCTGACGCTGCCCAGCAGCCGCTCGACTTCCTCCAGGTTCAGCGTCTGCGGCAGCCGGCGCCACAGACGCGGGCTTTCGATGAAGGCGGTCGGGCTGCGGGGGATGCGCTGTTGGCTTTCCAAGAACCGGAACAGTCCTTTGACGGCCGCCAGCTTTCTGGCGACCGTCGATGGGCTGCGGCTGGAGCGCAGCGACTGTAGGAACTCCCGCACGTGCGCGGTACGAACCCGGGCCAAGGAGCCGACCCCTCGCGTCTTGAGAAAGGCCTCAAACAGCGCCAGGTCCTGCTGGTAGCTGGACCGCGTCGTGGGGCTGAGCCCGCGCTCCAATTGCAGGTAGGCGAGGTATTCTTCCACAACCGCGTGCATGCGATGGTTACCGTTTCAACTGGTCCTGCACATCCCGCCAAAAGAATTCCCGGTGGATCTGGCGCCCTTGCTGCTCGACGCTGCGCCGAAGGCTGCTGGCCTGGGCCTCGTTCAACGACCCCTGGAGCCGCTGATTGAGGGCGGCGCGCGCTTCCACCAGCGGCGCCATCCGCTGGACGGCGTCGTCATTCATGAGGCTCTTCATGGCGTCCAGCTCCACGAGGGATTCCGACGACGCGCGCTGGACGCGCTTCGGATTGACCGGCTGACGGTCAAGCGCCTGCAGCAGATCTTCGTTCCAGTAGTCAAAAATGAGGTAGTGCTTGCGGTAGCGATCCACCGGCGTCGTGGCCTGGCTGTAGTCCTGGAAATTGACGATCGGCGTGGGCGGCGGCTTCGGCTGCTTCGACCGGCGCGTCAACTTCCGCTGCAGCGACTCGCACCCGCTGACTCCGACGATCAGCACCGCGCTCCAGAGCAGCGGACGCCACGCGCCGCACCCCCGTCTACGGTCATGCATGCCTCGCCCCCCGCGTCATCTGCACAAAGGTCGCTTCATCGATCGTCGCCACGCCCAACTGTTTTGCCTTGGCAAGTTTCGAGCCCGAAGCCGCCCCGGCGACCACATAGTTCGTCTGCCGACTGACGCTGGAGGAGGCCGTTCCGCCGAGCTGGCGGACCAACGCTTCGGCTTCATGCCGGCTCATGCCGGACAGCTCCCCGGTGAACACAAACGTCAGGTGGGCCAGCGGCTGCGGACCCGCCCGCCGCGCCTGGGTGGCGCTCACCCCGGCCGCCTCCAGCTTGCGCAGCAGGCGGCTTGTCTGCGGCTGCTGGAAGAACTGCCGAAGCGACTGCGCGACGACCGGCCCGATGCCGGCGATGGCACTCAGCTCCTCCGGGGTGGCCGCCGCCAGCCGCTCCAGCGACCCGAAGTGCTCGGCCAGGTCAAGCGCGGCTTTCTCGCCGACGTGGCGGACACCGAGGCCGTAGAGCAGCCGCGCCAACCCGCGCGTCCGGCTGGCTTGGATCGCCTGCACGAGCTTCTGCGCCTTCTTTTCCGCGAAGAGCGGCAAGGCCTCTAGCTGGCGCTCGGTCAGACCATAGACGTCGGCCGCATCCTGGAGCAGCTCCCGCGCCATCAGCGCCTCCACCACCGCGTCCCCCAACCCTTCGATATCCATCGCCTCGCGGCTGCCGAAATGGAGGACGGACCGCGCCAGCTGTGCTGGGCAGGACGGGTTGATGCAGCGGTAGGCGACTTCCTGCTCCTTTTCTCTCGCGATCGTCCCCCTGCAGACCGGGCAGCGCGCCGGCGGAGCGATGGCGCGTTCTTTGCCGGTCCGGCGGCTGTCGAGCACCTTAATGACCTGCGGGATCACATCGCCCGCCCGCTGGATCACGACCCAATCGCCGATCTTCAGGCCCAGCCGTTTCACTTCGTCATAGTTGTGCAGCGTGGCGCTGGAAATCGTCACCCCGGCGCAAGCCACCGGCTTGAGGCGGGCCACCGGGGTCACGGTCCCGGTGCGTCCCACGGAGTGGAGGACGTCAAGCACCTGGGTGGTGGCTTGATGCGCGGGGAACTTGTAGGCGATCGCCCACCGGGGCGACCGGTGGGTCATGCCGAGCCGACGCTGCAGGGCCAGCTCGTTGACTTTGACCACGACCCCGTCCGCGTCGTAGCCGAGGCGCTCCCGCAGTTGCTCCAGGCGGCGGCACTGCTGCCGGACTTGCGCAAAAGAGTCGCAGCGCGCAGCGCGCTCCGTGATCGGCAGGCCGAGGCGCTTGATCTCCTGCAAAAAATCCCAGTGCGTTTCACACGGCAGGCCGGAGACCGTCCCGTACGAGTGGGTGAAAAACCGCAGCGGACGGCCCGCCGTCACGTGGGGGTCTTTCTGGCGCAGGCTGCCGGCGGCCGCATTGCGTGGATTGGCGAACGTTTCCCCGCCTTGGCGGCTGGCCTGGGCGTTGTACCGCTCGAAGTCCTCGCGGCTCATGTACACTTCGCCGCGGACTTCCAGCAGCGTTGGGGCCGTACCGTTGAGCCGCAGAGGAATCGCGCGGATCGTCTTGGCGTTGGCGCTGACGTCTTCCCCGGTCGTGCCGTCGCCGCGGGTCGCGGCCCGCCGGAGCTGGCCCCGTTCGTAGGTCAGCGCGAGCCCCACCCCGTCGATTTTGAGCTCGACCGTATAGCTGGGACGCCCGCCATCCAGCCCCTTCTCGACGCGCTGGTGCCACGCCGCCAATTCGTCTTCACTGAAGGCGTTGTCCAGCGACAGCATGGGCTGGGCGTGGCGCACCGGAAGAAACGCCCGGTCCGGACTGCCGCCCACCCGCTGGGTCGGCGAATCCGGCGTCACCAACTGCGGAGCAGCAGTTTCCAGCGCGCTGAGCTCCCGCATCAGCCGGTCGTACTCCGCATCGGAAATCTCCGGCTGATTCAGCACGTAGTAGCGATAGTCGTGGCGGCGGATGGCTTCCCGCAGCTGCTCGATGCGGCGTGGCACACCGGCCTCTGCTGATCCGGACTTGGATTTGGCGCGCGGGGTCCGGCCCATTACCGTCCCACGGCCAGGCGATCGGCGAGAAACGCGGGCAAGCCGGCCTGCTGAATCTTCCGTTGGGCGGCGGCCACGTCGTAGCGCACGCGGCGGATGGCGAGGCGGCGGCGTTCCGTGTCAATGACCGCACAGCTGGCCCGGGGGTCGCCGTCGCGCGGCTGGCCCACGCTGCCGGGGTTCAGGAGATAGCGGAACCGCTGCGGCTCAGATTGGAACTCCACATCCGCCAGCTCTTTCGCCGTCGTGAGCATGCGGGTGAAGCGGCGCTCGGTCCGGTCGTACTCCATGAGGAGCGGCAGATGGGTGTGGCCGATCAGGCAGAACAGCGTCCGGCAGATGCGGAGGGTGTCGAGCGCCTGGGCGAAATCCACCAGGTAGTCGAACCGCTGCGGATGGTCCAGCGTGCCATGGACCAGGGTGAACGGCTCTTCGGTGGCGACGAGCGGCAGGCGGCGCAGATAGTCGAGGTCCGCGAAGTTGAGGCGGTCGCGCGTCCAGAGCACGGCAGCACGGGCCGCGTCATTGAAGAAGTGGAGATCCAGCTTGCCCAGGCAGGCGAGGTCGTGGTTGCCGCCGACGACCACGAGGTTCAGGCCCTGCAGGCGCTCGAGGCACGGCCGCGGATCCGCGCCGTAGCCGATGAGGTCGCCCAGGCAGAGGTAGCGGTCGATCCGCTCGTCGGCCAGCGCCTCCAGGACGGCGGTCAACGCTTCGAGGTTGCTGTGGATGTCGGAGAGGACCGCGTAGCGCATGCCACGGCGTTGGCCGGTGTGTGCCGCAGATGCCGCGCGGCCCGGTCCGCTCAGTAGTAGCGGATTTCAAACTCGGTGAAGGCGTCCGAAGCGTTGCCCCAGGTGAGCTCGGCGCGGCTGATGAACTTCTTCATGGGGCCGGTCTGGAGCGCTTGCAGGAACTCCTCCAGGACGCTCTCCTCGCCCTCCGCCACCAACTCGACCTGGCCGCCGCGGAGATTTTTGACCCAGCCGACGACGCTGAAGCGGCGGGCGGCTTCTTCCGCCGTCATGCGGAACCCGACTCCGTGCACCCGCCCGGAGTAGAAGACGTGGACCCGACGCTTCATCGCCTTAGGCACTGTCCTCCGCGCACCCCGCCGCCGAAGAGCAATCGGGGAGGAGGGATTCGAACCCTCGACCTCTTGGTCCCGAACCAAGCGCTCTACCAAGCTGAGCCACTCCCCGAAGATACGCCATGATGACGGCAATCCCACGGATGATGCGCCACCCACACACGCCTGCTCGAGCCGGCGAAGTCCCGAGCGAAGTCGAGGGACTGAGCCACTCCCCGCCTCGACCGGTGTTATTGCATCCTGAACAAGGTCAATAGCTTATCATACCGCCTAGTCCCCGTTCCAGCGTTTCATCAGCGCCGCCCGCGCTGCGCGGCGTCAGCGCAGGCGCACAAATTGGCGCACGAGTTTGGCGAGGTAATCGAGCTCAATGTTCACGCGGTCTCTGACACGGCGCTCGCCCAACGTCGTCTGGCGCAGCGTTTCCGGAATGAGGTGGAGCGTGAAGGCTGCGGGGCCCGGGGTCCGGCCGACCGTCACGCTGACACCGTCCACGGCCACCGGCCCCTTCGGCACCAGCAGCGCGCGCAGCGGGGGTGCGACCCGAATCTCCAGGACCAGCTCGCCGGCGAGCTGGCGCCGCTTGGCGACGGTGCCCGTCCCATCGACGTGTCCGAACACCACATGGCCGTTGAGCCGGTCCGCCAGCGTCAGGCTGGGCTCCAGATGGACGTGCGCGCCGGGACGCAGGCTTCCCAGCGTCGTCAGCTGCAGCGTTTCCGGAATCACGTCGAACACGAGGCAGCCCCGCCGGAGGTCGACGACGCTCAGGCACACGCCGTTGACCGCCACACTCTCCAGCGCGCTCACCGTCGAGGCCAGGCGCGGCGCCCGCACGCGCAGACGGCATTGCCCGCCGGAGCGCTCGAGACGCTCCACCACTCCCAGCTGCCGAATAATACCTGTGAACATCAGCGGCTTCCCGGATACATCACGCGCGCGTCCACCACGAGATCAGGCCCCAGCCGGCTGACCCGCATGTCGGCCAAACGAACCGCCCGAGCCAGTGCCGGAATGCCCTCGCCGCCGACCGCGCTCGGCGCGCCTCGGCCGCCGATAATGAGCGGCGCGATGCACCAGACCACGCGGTCCACGAGCCGCTCCGCCAAGGCACCCGCCAGCACCTCCCCGCCGCCTTCGATGAGCAGGGACTGGAGCCCGCGCTTGACGAGCACGCGGCACAGGCGCCGCAACGGCACGCGCCCGCGGCGGGCCGGCAGGGTGAGGAGCTCAGCACCCCGCCGCGCAAACGCGTCGCGCTGGCGCGCAGATGGACGCACCGTCGTGGCGATCAGCGTGGGAGCCGGCGACTGGCGGGAGAGGCAGCGCGCCGTCACGGGCGTGCGCAGGCGGCTGTCGACAATGATCTTCATCGGCCGGCCGGCGGGCGGGCGCCCCGCACGGGCGCTCAGCCGGGGGTCATCCTGGAGCACGGTGTTGACGCCCACGAGCACCGCGTCCACTCGGCTGCGCCACTGATGCCCGAGCCGACGCGCAGCGGCGGAGGTGATCCAGCGCGACTGGCCGGTGCGGGTGGCGATTTTCCCGTCCACGCTTTGGCCGATTTTGGCCACCACCCACGGCAGGCCGGCGCGCATCGCTTTGTGAAACGGCGCGTTCAGATCCCGCGCCTCCCGCGCCAGCACCCCCGTCACGAGGCGGACGCGGGAGCGCCGCAGCCGCGCAAATCCCCGGCCGTCCGTCACGGGATTGGGATCACGGTCGGCCGCGACCACGCGGGCAATACCGGAGGCGAGGATGGCGTCGCAGCACGGCGGCGTGCGGCCGTCGTGGTTGCACGGCTCCAGCGTGACATAGAGGGTGGCCCCGCGAGCGCGCGGCCCGGCCTGGCGCAGCGCCAAGACCTCGGCGTGCGGCTGCCCGGCCCGATGGTGATAGCCTTCTCCGACGATGCGCCCGCCTCGGACGACCACAGCACCGACCATCGGATTCGGGGCGGTCCGCCCGAGGCCCCGCCGGGCCAGCGCCAAGGCCCGGTGCATATGGTCGCCGTGCGCGGCATGCCGGCCTATTTGTCCCGACGCTTCCATGCCTTTAAGGCCTCCACCAGCGCGAGGGGCACCGTGGAGGCTCCCACGGGCAGCCCTTCTTTCGCATCGCCGTGAAAATCGCTGCCGCCGGTCTTCAGCAGCTGCAGCCGGTCGGCCAGCGCCTCATAGCGGCGCACCTGCTCCGGCGTATGGCTGGAATGATAGACTTCCAGCCCCACCAATCCCGCCTGCGCAAACTGCTCAATGAGCTCATCGCGCTTCAGGAAAATGGGATGCGCCAGCACCGGGATGCCGCCCGCGTCGCGGAGGAGGCGGATGATGTCGGCCGGGACGATGGTTGATCCGGGAACGAAACCGGGGTTGTCCGGCCCGATGTACTTTTGAAACGCCTCGGACAGGCTCGAGATGTATCCGTGCTTGAGCAGGATGCGCGCCACATGAGGCCGGCCGACCGTGCCCTCCCCGGCCAGTTGGAGCACTTCCTCCGGGTCGATGGTCACACCGGCGCGCGCCAGCCGGCGCGCCATCTCGCGGACGCGCTCCACCCGCCGCGCCTGCTGCTCGACCAAGTGCCGCTGCAGGTTGCCATCGCGCAGGTCGAAGAAAAACCCCAGGATGTGGACCTCCGCGCCCTCAGCACTCGCCGACATCTCGATGCCCGGGATGAGCTCGAGGCCGAGGCGGGCGGCCAGCGGCTGGGCGATCGCAAAGGCCTCGGTGTTGTCGTGGTCGGTGATGGCCATCGCCGACAGCCCGGCTTCGGAGGCCAACTCCACCACCCGTTCGGGACGCTCGGTCCCGTCGGAGAACGTCGTATGCAGGTGCAGGTCAGCCCGGCTGCTTCGCATGGGCTTTGTGGATGGCATCCAGGATGCCGTTGATGAATTTGCTCGATTCCATGTCGCCGAAGCGCTTCGCCAGCTCAATCGCTTCGTTGATGCAGACTTTCGGCGGCGTGTCATCCAGGTACCGCAGCTCAAAGACGCCGAGCCGGAGGATATTCCGGTCGATGACCGCCATGCGCTTCAGGTCCCAGTTATCGGCGTGGCGGGCGATCAGCGGGTCGATCTCCGCCAAACGCTCCACCGTGCCGCTGAAGAGCGTATTCGCAAATGCCTTGATCTCCGGGCTCAGCTCCTGGTCGCGCCAGAACTCCTCGGTGAGCTGGCTGGGCTCGGCGTGGCGGATGTCGAACTGGTACAGCATCTGCAGGGCGTATTCGCGGGACTTCGTGCGGCTGCGCATGAATGGTCCGAGGGTTCACGTCCACCGGTCGAAGAGATCCAGCACGGCCAGGGCGGCCAGGGCGGCTTCAGCACCCCGGTTGCGGCCGGTGGCTCCGGCGCGCGCTTTGGCCTGGGCCGCGGTCGAGGCCACGATGACCCCGCACGTGACCGGCAGGCCGTCGGATACCGCGACCTGCATCAGCCCCTCGGCGACCGCGTGGGCCAGCACCTCATACTGGATGGTCTGCCCCCGGATGAGCGTTCCCAGCGCGATAATGGCGTCCGGCCGAGCACGGCGGCGGGCCAATCGGGCCGCGGCCGCCGGCAGCTCGAAGGCGCCCGGCACCCACCAGAGCTCAATCCGGCTGCGGGCCACTCCGGCCCGTCGCAGCACGTCCAGGGCGCCGCGGACGAGGCCCATGGTGATGGGGCGGTTGAACTGCGACGCGACGAGGGCAATCCGTCGGCCGGCGGCGCGCGGCGAACGCGCCACGGTGACGCGGGGGGTGGATTTCCGAACACGATGCATGGGATATCCGTGAAGCCGGACGGCGCGGGGAGGACGCTACCTCGGGCTCGTGCCGAGCCAATGGCCAAGCTTCTCGCGCTTGGTCTCGAGGTATTTCGCGTTGGCGGGATGCGGGGCGACTTCGATCGGGACGCGCTCCACCACCCGCAAGCCGTAGCCTTCCAGCCCGACGATCTTGCGCGGGTTGTTGGTCAGCAGCCGCAGGTCTTTCAATCCCAGATCGACCAAGATTTGCGCGCCGATGCCGTAGTCGCGCAGGTCCGGCCCGAAGCCCAGCGCCCGGTTGGCTTCCACGGTGTCGAGCCCCTGATCCTGCAGGGCATAGGCTTTCAGCTTGTTGCTCAGGCCGATGCCCCGCCCTTCCTGGTTGATGTAGAGGATGACCCCGCGCCCTTCCTCGGTGATCCGTTCCATGGCGCGCCGCAGCTGCGGGCCGCAGTCGCACCGGAGGCTGCCGAAGACATCGCCGGTCAGGCATTGCGAGTGCACGCGCACGAGTGCCGGCGCCCCGTCGCTGACCGTGCCTTTCACCAGGGCCACGTGCTGCAGGTCATTGATGCTCGTCTCATACAGCACCAGCTCGAATTCGCCGAATTCGGTCGGCAGCTTGGTCGCGACGCTGCGATGCACCAGCTTCTCAAACCGGCGCCGGTACTCGATGAGGCTGGCGATGGTGCACATCTTCAGTTGGTGCGCCTGCGCAAACGCCAGGAGGTCGGGCGTGCGGGCCATGGTGCCGTCGTCCTTCATGATCTCGCAGATGACGCCGGCCGGAAACACCCCGGCCAGGCGGGCGAGGTCCACCGCCGCCTCCGTATGGCCGGCGCGCCGCAAGACCCCTCCGGCCTTCGCGCGCAGCGGAAACACATGGCCCGGGCGGGCGAGGTCGCTGGGGACGGACTGGGCGTTGACCAACACTTGGATGGTCTGCGTGCGGTCGTGGGCGGAAATGCCGGTCGTGACCCCCCGGCGGGCGTCTACCGACACCGTCCAAGCGGTCTTCATCGGGTCCTCGGACGGGCTGACCATGGGATACAGGCCCAGCCGGTCCAGTGCGGGCCCTTCCATCGGGACACAGATGATGCCCCGGCCGTAGCGCGCCATGAAGTTGATGCGCTCCGGGGTCACAAAGCTCGCCGCCAGGACGAGGTCGCCCTCGTCTTCCCGGTCGCCGTCATCCACGACGATGACCATGCGGCCTTCGCGGAGCTCGTCCAGGATTTCCGGAATGGGATGACAGACGGGTTCGTCCATGAATGGGCAGTAGTATAACCCCTCCGACGGACAGGGTCAATGAGGGGGTAGGCGGGTCCTCCTGCCGCGGCACCCACCCCATGGCTCCGCGCAACCAAGGCCGGGCACCACGCCAGAGGCGTGGTCGGCCGACGGAAGTGCCGGTGGCCGAAGGCCAACGGCTCACCCGCCGGTGTGGTGGGAACGGAAAAAATCAAACGGCCGCAGGAGACGAGGCGGAAGCCGCGGGGGCGGGGGTGGCTGCGGTGAGCTTGGCGGAGAGGATCTTGGACACGCCGGGCTCCTCCATGGTCACCCCATAGAGGGAGTCGGCCTTCGTGATGGTCTTCTTGTTGTGGGTAATGAGGATGAACTGGGACAGCGCCAGGAATTCCTCGAGTACCCGGGTGAATCGGTCCACATTGGCCTCATCGAGCGGCGCATCGATCTCGTCCAGGATGCAGAATGGCGAGGGCCGCACCTTGAACAGGGCGAACAGCAACGCCACCGCCGTCAGCGCCCGCTCCCCGCCGGAGAGCAGGCTGATGCTCTGCAGCCGCTTGCCGGGCGGCCGGGCGACGATGTCGATGCCGCAGTCCAGCACATCCTCCTCGTCGAGGAGGACGAGGTTAGCCTCGCCGCCGTTGAAGAGCCGGCCGTAGTAGTGCTGGAACTCCTGCCGGATGCGCTCGAAGGTCTCGCGGAATTGGGTGCGGGCGGTCCGGTTGATCTGGGTGATGGACGCCTTCAAGTCATCGCGCGCCTGCAGCAGGTCCTGCTGCTGGGTTTGCAGGAACTCCGCGCGCCGCTTCAGCTCGTCGTACTCCTCCACCGACCCGAGGCTGACCGGCCCGAGGCCTTCCAGCTTCGTCCGCAGCTTCTGGACCTCCTCGGCCATCGCCGCGCGCTGCTCGTCGGTCAGCGGGCTCGGCCGGGCCTGCTGCTCCGCCTGGATGGTCGCTTCGTCGATCTGGTACAGCTCCCGCAGCCGCTCGACCAGCCGCGTGCGCCGGAAGGCCCGCTCCGACACCTGCTGGCTCTGCTCCTGCGCTTGCTGGACCACCGACGACAACTGCTGCTCCACGGCCAGCAGCTGCGGCAGAACCTGGTCCCGCACAGCCTCGGCGTCCTGCAGGGCCTGCGTGATGCGCCCCACCTCCGCCTCCAGCCCGACTCGGCTGTCCTGCAGCTGGCGCCGGCCGGTGTCGTGGTCGGCCAATTGCTGGGTCAAATCGTTCGAGCGCGCCGCGGCCTCCTGTTGCTGGCGGGTTCTGGCCTCCAGCTGGACCAGCAACCGGTCGCGGTCGGACGACAGCTCCTGGCGGCGGGCCTGCAGCGCGGTGAGCCGGTCCTGCAGGGCCTGATGGGTCGCGTCGACCTGGGCTTTGGCGATCAGCACCTGCTGCTTCCGCTGCTCGGCGGCCTCGCGGGAAGATTGGGCGTCCGACAAGGACCGCTCGACCGTCTGCTGGTGGATGGCGGCCGCGTCCGCGGCCTGCTGGGCGGCGGCCAGGGCGCTGGAGACCGCCTCTTGCTGGGACGCAATCTCCTGGCTTTCCAGCGCGCTGGCGCGCTGCTCCTCGTCCAATCGCTTCACTTCATGCGACAGCTGCGCCATCTGGGCGCTCGACTTCTGCAGGCTCGGAGCCACATGGGCCAGCTCGCCCTTCGCGGACTCCAGGTCGCGCAGTAAGCTCTGCCAGTCCTGTTCCGCCTGCTGGGCTTCGGCCTCCAGCCGCGCAAATTCCTGCTCGAGGCTCTGCAGCTGTCCTTGGGCCTGCTCCCAGCGCTGCCGGCGGCCGAGGCGGCTGTGGGCCGCGGCACTGGTCTTGCCGAACCGCCAGGAGCGCCGGTCCCACCGGTCGCCGCGGCGGCTCACCAGCCGGCTCGTGGGGGTCGCGCGGTCGCCGAGCAGCCGGTCAATGTCCTCGATGATCCACGAGTCGTCCAGCAGCCAATCCACGAGCGGCTGATACGAAGAGTCCACCTTCAGAAACTGCTTCACGGTGCCGGCGGCGCCCGCCGGGGCGGCCACGGACTCGCGCGCCGGGTGGTCCGCGGGACAATCCGACAGCACCAAGAACCGGCAGCTCTCCAACTGCTGCGCGCTCAGGACGTCCCGGCAGCGCAGCAGCGCCTGCCGATCCCGCACCACCAGCGCTTCGGCCAGCGGTCCGAGCGCCGCCTCGACGATGTCTTCATAGCCGGGAGCCGCCTGCAGCACATCCACGAGCGGCCCGATGAGCCCCTCGATGGAGCGGCCCATGAGTGATTTCACGGTGTCCGGAAATCCTTCGTAGCGGCGCCACAGGTCTTCCAAGAGCGCCACCTGCGCGCGCTCCGCGGCGAGCTGGTCGCGCAGCTGGTGCACGCGGCCGCTCAGCTCATGGCGCCGGGCCGAGGCGGTATCGAGCGAGTGCTGGGCGGTGGCCGAACGCTGCTGGATCTCGTCATGCCGCGCCTGCAGGGTGTCATGATCCCGCGCGGCCGTTTCGCGCCGGCGCTCCAACTCGTCGTGGCGGGCGGCACGCTGGGCCCGCTGCTCGTCCAACCGCGTCAGCTGCGCATCCAAGCTTTGGAGGCGGGAGGTCTGTGCGGTGAACTGGTTGCGCTGATGGGAGGCGTCGGCTGCCGCCTCGAAGAGCTGCGTCTTGGCGGAGCTGACGGTCGCCAGCGCGGCCTGGATGGTCGCCTCTAGCCCCTCCAACGCTCCGGTGCTGTCAGCCAGCTGCTGAACAATGCCGGCCAGCTGCGAGGCCAACTCGGTTTCGCCCCCGCTCGTCTGGGCGAGCTGCTCTTCCAGCTGGGCCAACCGCTCGCGCAGCTGGGTCTCTTCGGTCTGCAGCTGCTGGGCCTGGGACTTCAACTCCTCGATCCACCGCGTCTTGAGGGCGGATTGGCTTTCATGCTGAGCGATCTGGCTCGTGCACTCGACGACCTTCGTGCGCAGCTCCTGCAGCTGCTGCTGGATCGCCGACACGGACGCGTTGCACGACTCCAGCGAGGCGACACGCTGCTGCTTCTGCGCATCCAGCTGCTCCCGCTGGGCGTTGAGGGCGCTCAGGCGCTGCTCCAGCTGCTGATGCCGGTTCTCGCCGGCACAGAGCTCATCCACCGCCAGCCGCAACTCCAACTGCTTCAGGTGCTCCCACTGGGATTTGTACTGGCGGGCTTTGTTCGCGGCCCGCTCCAGCGCGGAAACTTGCCGCCGCACCTCGCCGATGATGTCCGCGATGCGCACGAGGTGCTCCTCGGTCTCATCCAGCCGCCGCACCGTCTCCTGCTTCTTGGATAGGTACTTGGCGACCCCGCTGGCCTCCTCGAAGACAACCCGGCGCTCCTCCGGCTTGGAGGAGAGGATCATATCGATGTGGCCCTGCTCAATGATCGCGTACGTGCCGCCGCCAAGGCCCGTGCCGAGCAGGAGCTCTTGGATGTCTCTCAGGCGGCAGGGGCTCTGGTTGATGAAGCACTCGCTCTCGCCGGAGCGGTAGACGCGGCGGCTGATGGTGACTTCGCTGAAGGCGATGGGTAGGAGGCCCTGTTCGTTGTCGATGCTCAGATGGACTTCCGCCATCGACAGCGGGGCGCGCTTGTCGGTGCCGTTGAAGATGACGTCTTCAAGGCGGGGGGCGCGGACGTCGCGCGGGTTGTGCTCGCCGAGCACCCAGCGGATGCTGTCGACGATGTTCGACTTGCCGGAGCCGTTGGGGCCGACGATCGCGGTGACCCCGGGCTCGAACTGCACCGTGGTCTTCTGCGCAAACGATTTAAAGCCGAAGATCTCCAGCTTCTTAACGCGCATGCTTCAGCCTGTCTGCCTGTCCACCGTTAGCCGACGATGTCCTCGCCGCCGTCGACTCCGATCACGTTCCCGGTCATCCAGCCGGTCCCCTCCTCCGACAGCACGGCGATGGTCCGGGCCACGTCATCCGGGATCGTCAGCCGGTGATGGGGGTTGCGCAGCTTGGAGTATTCCATCATTTGCTCGTTGCCGGGGATCTTGCGCAGGGCCGGCGTATCGGTGACACCCGCCCGGATCGTATTGGCCGCAACACCGAAGGGAGCCAACTCGAGCGCCAACTGCCGCATGTGGGATTCGAGGGCCGCCTTCGCCGCCGAGACCGCGCCATAGGTCGGCCATACCCGCGTGCCGCCGGAACTCGTCATCGCATAAATGCGCGAGCCCTTCCCCAGCAGCTTGCGTCCCAGGAGATCCTGCACCCAATAGACCAGGCTGTTGGCCATGACGTCGAGCGTCATCTCCATCTGGTCCTTGGTGAGCTGCTCTTTCGGGTCCTGGGCGACGTAGGGCTTCAATGTGCCGAAAGCGAGCGAATGCATGAAGACGGTGACGGGCGCCCCACCGAGCTTCGGCTGGACCTGGTCCAGCACTTCCTGGCGCTTCACCGGGTCGGCGGCGTTGACGTTGAAGAAGAGCGCCTGCGAGCCGGCCGCCTGGAGCTTCTTGACGAGCTCCTCCACACCGGCCATGGCCGCCCGGCGGTCCAGGTGCACGCCGATGATGTGCATCCCGCAGCGGGAGAGCTCGAGCGCAGTCGCCGCGCCGAAGCCGCTTGAGGCGCCCAGAATGAGCGCCCACTTGCCCTTAAGAGCACTGGTCGTCATGCGTCCTCCTATCACTCGTGAATGTGGACGCTAGCTTAGCATCGGCGGCGAACCGGTGCAACTCCCTTCCCCTCATGGGGTGTAGTCCACCGCGAGGGAAAATCGCGCGCTCTTCGCCGTCGTCCCGTCGGGAAACGCGGGAAACGGCTGCGCTTCCGCCAGGGCCGTCTCCGCCGCTTGGATGAACGGTTGGCCGTCCGGGCTGGTGACCTCGTGGTCCACCCCCAGCGTGCCGTCGCGATTGAGGACAAACGACAGCGCCACCCCGCCCTTCGCCAATTGCGCGGCCCGGAACCGGCTCAGCAGGTACGCCTGCAGCCGCTGACGCACCGCCTGGCGGTACGCGGCCGGCAGCTGCGGCTGGCTGACCGCGCCGAGCAACGCCTGGGGCTGCAGCTCGGCGCTGGTCGGAAAGGTGAACGCGCTGCCGTCGGGCATGACGATGGTCGGCGTCAGGAACACCACCAGCTCCGTCTTCTTCTTCGTATCGGTGGAGCCGCGGAACGCCATCCCGACCACGGGGAGGTCGCCGAGAACGGGCAGGCGGCTCTCCGTGCGGGTGTTCTTCGTCTCAATCAAGCCGCCGATGATAAGCGTGGAGCCGCTTTTGACAAGCACGTTCGTTTCGGCTTCGGTCGAGGTCACGATTGGGATGCGGTTGGTCTGGAACGTTTCCACCGTGGCCGAGCTGACCTCCGGGCGGATCTTCATTTGAATATGCCCGTCGGACTTGATGTTCGGGGTGACGTACAGCTTGGTGCCGACGTCCACATACTGGATTTCCGGAGCGCTCACCGTCGCGCCGGTAGCCGGCACGGTCGTCGTCACCGTCACCACCGCCTCCTTGGTGCCGACGAGGATCTTCGCTTCCTGGTTGTTGGACACCATGATGCGCGGGTTGGCGAGGGTCTCGGTTTTCGTGATCTTCTTCAGCGCTTCGATGATGACTTGGGTATTGCCGCGCGCCGTCAGCAGCTTCATCGCGGCCCCGGTCGTCGTGCCGCCGATGATGTCGCCGAGCACGCGGAAGTTCGACCGGCTCTGCGCATCGATGCCGCCGAAGACCTGCTGCCAGTCAATGCCGAGGTCCATCTCGTTGGTCAGCTCAACCTTCACGATCTTGGCCTCGATGAGCACTTCCCCGTCCGGCGTGTCGAAGGCGCCGATGAGCCGGTCGATCTTCGCCAGAATCTCGTTCAGGTCCGAGACGACCGCCTTGTTCGTCCGCGCGTCAAAGGTGAAGGTGCCGACCGGCGAGAGCCATTCTTTCACCTTGTCCTTCAGCTTCTCGGCCTCCGCGTAGTTCAGCGTATACACGCGGCTGTCCGTCGGCCGGTCGAGCTGGTCCAGCAGGGCCTGCATCTGATCGAGCCGCGGTGAGACGTCGCTGAGGATGAGCGTATTGGTCGCCTCGTCCGTCACCACCTGTCCGACGGAGGATTTGACCTGGTTGAGCACCGTGGCCACCTGGATGGCCTTGGCGTATTTGAGCGGCCGCACCAGGTTGCGCTTGCGCTCCTGGAACTTCTGCCCGTAGAGGAGCTCGTAGTCCCGCGCCATCATGACGGTGACGATCGTCCCCTGCCGTTCGTAGGCCAGCTCGTTGGCCCCGATGATGAGCTCGAACGCCTCCCAGACGTCCACGTCGTTGACGAAGATCGTAACCCGGCCGCTCAGGTTGCGGCCGGCGACGAAGTTCAGGCCGCTCTTCTGCGACAGCAGCTTCAGGACATCCAGGATGTCGACGCCCTTCAAGTCGAGCGAGATGCGCTGGCCGGTCTTCACGGGCAGGCTCGAGAGCGCTGCCGGCTGCTGGGCCGACACCGGAGCCCCGGCGACGCCGAGGACGCACACCGCCACGACCAGCCACCGCCCGAGTGCCTGCATCGGACCGCTCACCCCCTTTCCGGCTTTCTGGTGCACGGCCATCAGAGCGACAGCTCCACCCGCTCGCCGTCTAAGACCAGCACGACGCGGTTGTCCAGTACGGCTTCCAGCATCGCCCCGTCCACGACCATCTGCCCGACGCTGACGAAATACGTCTTCTTGGTCTGCGAGTCTTCGATGATGGCCTGGGCCGGCTCGCCGGAGACGATCCCCATCAGCGTCAGCCGCGAGGCCAGGCCCCGGGCGCCTCCGGTGGGGCTGCGCGGGGACACGGACGGACTCCCCGAGACACCGGACGACTGGAACACCGGATGCGCGGCCTCCGTGATGGAGGGCAGGTTCGCCAGCGGCTGGAACGCGTCCGTCGGGGCCGTCGGTGCCTGGGCAGGAGCCGGCAGCGGCGGGGCCGACACCGTCGGCAGCGGCCGCAGCGTTTGGATGATGAGGGCCAGCAGCTCGATGGCCAGCATCAGCCCCAAGGCGCCGACCGCCAGCCGGGGCCAGGCCAGCGTCTGCCACCACCGGCCGGGCGGCGGCATGGCCAAGCCGCCGGCGACGGGAGACGGCTGCGGGCGGATGGCGGCCTTGGCGGCTCCCCGGATGAGCCGCAGCAGCCGCTCTTCAGGAGGCGACTTTACTGACCCATCGGGACTCATCGCGCACCAGCTCCTCTATTAAGTCGTCGTTGACGGTGGCTTGTTCGTGGATCACCAGTGCTTCCAGCGCGTTGTGGCACAGCAGCGCAATCTGGCGCGGGTAGCCCTGCGTAAACTGATAGATGGCCCGCACCGCCTCGGGCGCGAAGAGCGTGCGGCCGTGCGGCAGCCCGGCGGAATGGAGGCGGAAGTCGATCATCGCCGCCGTCTCCTCTTCGCTGAGCGGGTTGATGATGTATTTCATCGCCACCCGGTCGATGAAATTCTTGATGCGCGCCAGGCGCCCCAGCAGCTCCATCTGCGCGAAGATGACGACCTGCAGCAGCTTGAACTCGTTCGTCTCGTAGTTGAGCAGCACGCGCAGGTTCTCCAGCATGTCCAGCGAGAGCTTCTGGCCTTCGTCCACCATGAGGACCGTGGTCCGGCCCTCGGTGACACCGGTCTGAAACAGATGATGCTCAATCGCCTCGCGGCAATCGAGCGTGGACTTGCAGGCCGCCTGCACGCCGAACAGGCGCGACAGGTGCATGAGGAACTGGAACTCCGATTCAAAAGAGGGATCGAGGACCATGTGGAAGCTGAAGCCGTCTTCCTGCGGAAAATTGGACAGGAGGGTGCGCGCCAGGGTCGTCTTCCCCGTGCCGACGTCGCCGAGGATGAGCGAGAGGCCCCGCCGCAGCCGAATGGCGATTTCGAGGCGGGTGATGGCCTGGAGGTGGGAGCTGGAGCGGAAGAAAAACGCCGGGTCGGGGCTGGTCGAAAACGGCTCCCGCGCTAGTCCCAGAATCGTGTAGTAGCTCATCCCACGCCCTGCCGGTTGGCCGCAGGCCGTCCCGCCATCGGCGGGACGTTTCGCCGACGCACGGTCTTCATGAAGGGATGGCGAAATCCGGTAGGGCGTGGGATCATGCGGCGGGCGGAGCGGCAGCAGGTTCCAATAATGCCCCAATCTCTTTCAAACTCTTCTGGGCCTTGCGCCAGGAGCGAATGCGTACTAATTGCTCGAGCGTGTGGTCGTCGAAATAGCGGAAGCTGGTCTGCGGGCTTCGGCCGGACTCTCGGATGAGGCCCAGCTTGAGGTAGAATTTCAGCGTATGGATGGAATGGCCGCTTAATCGCGATAAGTCTTTCATCAAATAGACATTAGCGATCTCGGCCATCGGTTACTCTCTAGGTAGAGAGTAAACGAAGTATAACACAGCTCCCTGCTTCGTCAAGAAAGATTTTACGGAGGGAACTATCCCGTTGACACATCCATCAGGGATTAAAAAGAGGGTTACGACTGATGCGGAGACAGCTGCTGGATCACTACGGTCGCCCGCAGCCGTTGCTCTTTGGTGGGAATACTGGAGAGGCGCAATCGCTCGACGGTCACCAATCTCGGCAGCCGCAATAGCCCGTCCAGAAACGCGAGCAGCTGCTCCTGCGAGCCTTCCACGTCCATTTCCACTTCAAACCGGTCCATGCGACCTTCCGGAACCACCGGACGCGGTTTGAGGTTCAGCTGGACCTGCGTGGTGCGCGAGAGCGCTTCCACATCGCTGAGCAAGGCACTGCGCCCGGCTTCGTCAGCGGCGGACGCCAACAGCCATTGCGCGACACTCCGGTCAGCCTCCGGCCGGCGGTGGGCGGCTTCCAACATGCGGGTCAGCGCGGTCAACCGCTGCCGTTGGCGGTCGATGCGCTCCCCCAGCTCCTTCGCGCGGTCTGAGAGCGGCTGGAGGAGGAGTGAGACCGCCAGCCAGCAGCCGATCACGACACCGGCCCCGAGCGCTAAGCGCCGCTCGCGCGGCTTGAGCGCTGCCAGGCGTGTGGCAACCTCAGAGCGTTTCAGTTGCTCGAAGAGTGTGGTCGCGTTCATGGCGAGGAATGGGGCGTGCGCGCCGGAGTGGACGCCGGCACCGCCTGCCCATGGCGCAAGGCCACCTCGAAATCGGTCCGCTCCCCGGATGCCGTGGTGCGGCGCGTGGAGAATTTGAGCTCAGCACTGCCAATGCCCTCAAGGGATTGCAGCTGCTGGATGTAGCCCAGCACCTCTTGGGTCGAGCCAGCACTACCGCGCACCGTCAGCTCGCCGCGGGTGCGCTCAAAGGTCAACACATCCAGCGCAATCGAGGCCGGCGTGGCCCGAAAGACGCCGGCGATCACCTGGGCCAGCTGCCGCCGGTCTTGGAGCACGGCGTCCACCAGCTGGGCGGCCCGCAACTCTTCCTGGACCCGCTTGGCCGTTGGGGTGATCTCCGCCAGCACGCGGTCCAAGCGCCCGGCTAAGCGGCGCTGCCGCAGCACCTGCACGCCGAACAACGCGGCGGCCAGCACGAGGGTGGCCGCCAACAGCCCGCTGAGCGTCGTCAGCTGCTGCACCTGGGCCCGGTGGCGCAATCCGACTCGGACATCCGGCGGACTGAGGTTCGGCCGTGTTCCCGCCGGCAGCAGAGCCAGCCCGCCGACGACGACGGGCGACATGGCGGCATCGGACGGGACGACACCGCCCAGCGGCGGCTCCGCCGGCAGAGCGGACACCGGCAAGCCGAGCCGGGACGCGAGCGGCTCTCGCCATTGCGCCGACGCGCTCAAACCGGTCAGCAGGATGGACCGGATGTCGGTGTCCGGCAGCTCTTTTTTGACCGCGGCACGGCTGCGATCCACTTCGGCGGCGAGCAGCTCCACGACATCAGCGCCACCACGCCAATCCTGGGCGCCCTGCCCCACGCTGCGGCTCGACAGCAGCCGTCCGCCGGCCGCCAGCACAAAGTCGGTGCGGGCTTCATCGATATTCACCACCAGCACGGGTTCATCCGCCGCGGCCAGCTCGGCGGCGCGCTGGTACCAGCCGAGCACGCCCCATGAGCTGACGGTAACCGCCGCCACCGGCACCTGGACTCCCTGGAGCAAGGCCAGCTGCCGGTCCACAATCTCCCGCTGGCAGGCGACGACGGCCACGAGACTGAACCCCGCCTCCTGGCGGACCGGGGAGAAATCCACCACCGCCTGCTCGCGGGGATACGGCAGCTGGGCTTTCGCATACAGCTCCACCATCTGGGCCAGCTCCGACGGCTGGGTAGAAGGAAACTTCACCGTCCGCACAATGACCTGCTCCCGGGGAATGACCACAACCGCGGAGAGGCCTGCGCGCTTGACGCTCTTGAGCCACGCCGCCAGCTGGGCGGTGGCATCCACGCTCAGGGCGGCCGGATGGCTGCGGATCGTCAGGAGGCGCGGCTGGCCGTCGTGGACATCCGCCACGGCCACGCGCAGCCCCGCGCGGGTGGACTCGACGATCAATGACGTCGGCATCTGAGGCCTAAGCTCAACTCGAGGCTCCTTCCTTCCACGACAGCACTTCCAGCGGCTGGTCGGCTTCGCCGGTCCGCCGGACGACCGCTTCGACCCGATACCGCACGGCCGGCTGCTCCATCACGCCCTCCGCCTGAATGCGGAAGGTTGAGGAGCTGGTCGTAAACGCGGCTTTCGACAGCAACTCGACGAACGGGGCCGGGTCCATCTGCGTGCAGGCGGCGAGCTGGCTCGCTGCGCTCTCCAGTGCTGTGACAATGCAGTCATCCGCCGTGCCGTAGTCACCGTCGGACCCGGCGCGCGCCGCCACCAGCGCGTCAATGACGGAGGCGGCCGGCATGCCGCCGAGCGTCTCGCCGGCGAGGCTGCGCAGCACGTCGGCCGAGGCGGTATTGATATTCAGCGGCAGCGCCCCGCGATCCCCTGAGTATGGAGTGGTCTGCGCCTGCAGCGCGTCGAACGCCTCCGGGGTGGCACTGGGAATGTCCCGGAGCTCCTCCAGCCGGACAATCGCGCCGTCCTTGGGCTGATACGGCGGCTCCGCGGAGCGCAACTCCGTGGCATCTTCGGGATCACGGTAGTCTACCACGGCCTGCGCGAGGTCGCCGGGCACGCCGAGGGCTTGCAGCTGCGCGCTCGTGGCGGCGTTGACATCCAGCTTCCGCTCTTCATCCGTCACCGCCAGGATGCGGACTGCACCGCCGTCGGCTTCAATGGGGTCGTGGACCAGCGCCCAGCCGTCGCCCAGCCAGTCGTACGGCTTGTCCGCATCCTGGGCGTCCCGTGCCAACTGCTGTATCGCCAGCGCAATACCGCTGTGCGCCAGCGTCCGCGCCCGCTCCCGGGCGAGGTGATACTTGCTCAGTCGAAGCTCCAAGGACAGATGCCGCGCGACCGCCACTGCGAAGACCGACAGCAGCGTGATGATCCAGAGCGTGATGACCAGCAGCGAGCCCTGCTGCCGGGACCTGCCCCGGCTATGGTTTCTCATGTGCCGGGGCCTGCGGCTTGCCCGAGACGGGGCGGCGTGGTTCATGGGGACGCCATCGCGTTAAACGGTTCCAGGACGCCGACGGGAACGCGGAGCGTGCGTTGGCTTCGGTGCCCGCCGGCGCGCACCGAGACCTCCACCAGGGCCGGCAGCCGGTCGGCCGTCTTGTGCCACTCCCCTTCCCACTCCAGCGCGCCGGAGGAGCCCGCCGGCAAATAGGCATACCGCACGGCGAGCTCATCGCACCCCGGCAGCAGGAACTCCGCGGTCGGCAGCCGCTTCGCGCGCGCTTCGCTGAGCGATTGGGTGGTCCGCCACAAGCCGAGGCGGCCCTGTTGCTCGCCGCACGCATAGGCCACGACCCGCGCGCGCGCCGGGTGGTCATGGCCGGCCGGCTCGATGGTCGCCCAACTCAGCCGGTTCGCGCCGGCGGCGAGAGCCGGCACGTCGGTCAGCCGGCCCGTCGGGTCATACACGAACGCATTGGCCAGATCCCGCTCCATCCGCTCAAATGCCACCCGCTCCCGCTGGAGTGCCGCGGTGCGCTGGGTGGTCTGCTGCCAGACGGTCATACCGCCGCGCAAATGGCTCGAGAGCCCGACGAAAAGGATGGAGATCATCGTCGCCGCAATGAGCAGCTCCACGAACGTAAACCCCCGGCGGCCGGCTAGAACCATGCGGACGGCACCCGGTCGGTGGGCCACACCGCGGAGAGCGTGAAGGCGGGGGAGGCGCGGTCGCTTCGGCGCACGGTCAGGCGGACCAGGCTGCTCAGCGATTCGCCGTTCTCCGCTTTTCGCGGGGTCGCCGCCGCTACCCAGCGGTACGCGCCGTACGGGGCCGAAAACTCGCCCTCCCGCGGCACATCCACCGGGGGGGAGAGGAACAACTGGGTGTGCTCCAACTCGAGCAGTTTGCCGCGCGCCAGCGCGGTCAGCGTCTCATAGCTCTCGACCGCACTGAGCGCCTTCAGTTGGCCGGAGAGCCCGCGGCTGATGAAGACCAAGCCGACGGCCATCACCGTCGCCGCCAGGACCGCTTCAATAAGAAGCAGGCCCCGGCGGGAGTGTGGCGCAGGCCGGGGCAGGCCCCGGCTATGGTTGCTCATGTGCCGGGGCAGGCCCCGTCGAGACATCCACTTGGCTGGTCGCTGCATCGATTGTGACGCGCAGGCTCTGGCGCTCTCCGGTGACCGACAGCACCGCTCCATCGCTGGTGCCGTCGGCAAAGAAGCGTGCGCAGGCGCAGGAGGCCAGCTGGCCGTTGGCCGCCACGCTGAGCGTGAGGCTCTCGGGCAGCGGCCGGGTTCGAGCGGCCGGATCATCCAGGAGGGTCAACGCGCCCTCCGCCGACACCGTCGAGAGCGAGGCGCGTCGGTCGCGGTCGCTCCAATTCAGCTGGATGTCGACGCCGCCGGCCGCCGCGCGCGCATGCGCGTAGCGGGCGAGCTGGGCCAGCTCAAATGCGGCGCGCTCCGTCCGCAGGCGCTCGGCCGTGTGCTGGAACTTCGGCAGGGACGACGCCAGCAGCACCGCGGTGACCACCGCGACAAGCAGCACCTCGACCAGCGTCCATCCTGCTGCGGACGCCCGGTTCACCGCCCACCCCGCACCTCTACTGGTCCCAGTTGGTCACGTCGTCGTTGCCGGGCTGGCCGTCGCGTCCCAGCGAGGAGAGATCGTAGTCCTGATGATGCTGGGACGTGGCGGCATACACGTACGGCCGCCCCCAGGGATCGTGGGGGATGCCGCGCTTCAGATAGGGGCCGTTCCACCGCTCTTTCGCCTCGTCGCTCAAGCCGGCGGGCGGATCTTTGGCCACCAGCTCCTCCAGCGAAGCCGGATATTTGCCCATGTCGAACTCATAGAGGTCGAGGGCGACACCGATGGCGCTGAGGTCGGCGGTCGCCCGGGCCCGCTTGGCCTGCTCCGTCCGGCCCGCGAGCCGCGGGACCACCATCGCCGCCAGCACCCCGATGATGACGACGACGAGCATGAGCTCAACGAGCGTAAACCCCTGGGCCGTCCGCCGGCTGACGCCTGACCGCTGGTCTCGGGTCGTCATTGCACCACCAGCCCGATTTGGAACACCGGCAACAACATCGTCAGCACGATGAACATCACCACCCCTCCTACGATAACCAGCAGCACCGGCTCCAGAATCGTCGTCAAGGTCCTGACGACGCGATCGACGTCGCGCTCGTAGGTCGCGGCCACCTTCAGCAAGGCGGCGTCCACCGTCCCGGACTCCTCGCCCACCGCGATCATGTTGCTGACGAAGGGGGGGAATTGCCCCGACGCTTGCAGGGCGGCGGCGAGGCCGGACCCGCCCCGGACGGCTTCCTGAATCTGCTCGACGGCGCGCCGCAGGAGGCTATTCGCCACACTGCGGCTGACGACATCGAGGGCTTGCAGCACCGGCACGCCCTGCCCCACCATGACACCGAGGTTGCGGGTCAGCCGGGCCGTCTCCAGTTTGCGCAGCAAGGGGCCCACACCCGGCAGCCCCACCAGCAGGCGGTCGATCCGCTCCCGTCCGGCCTGGCTCGCATGCCAGCGGCGCACGCCCCAGCCGGCGGCAGCCAGGCCGCCCAGGAGCAGCCACCACCAGCGCGACACCACCCCGCTGATGGCCAACAGCACGCGAGTCGGCAGCGGCAGCAACTGGCCGGATTCGATGAAGACGAGCGACAGCTTCGGAATGACGTAGGCGATGAGGAAGCCCGTCATCGCCGTGGCGACGGCCAGCACGAAGAGCGGATACGCGGAGGCGCTGAGCAGCCGACTGCGCAGCTCGGCCTCGTGTTCGCCGAGCTCGGCCAGCCGGCGCAGCGCTTGCTCCAGCCCGCCCCCGACCTCGCCGGCCTGCACCATACTGCGGTACAGCGGGGGAAACACCTGGGGGAAATCGTTCATCACATCGCTCAACGACCGCCCATCGCGGACCGCATCCGCCAGGGCGTCAATGACACGCCGCAGGTCCGCCTGCTCCGTCTGATTGGCCAGCAGCGTCAGCGCGCTCAACAGCGGCAAGCCGCCGCTGAGCAGGTCGGCAAGCTCGTGGGTCGTATAGGCCAGGGTGCGGGCGGATAACCGGCGGGCCGACAGGGGCCGGGCTCGGCCGGGGGACGTGCCGACTTCGGTCAGGGAAATTGGGCTGACCCCTTGCGCGTCCAACTGACCCAGGGCGGCCGCTTCGCTGTCCGCCTCAATCGTGCCTTCCACGACGTGCAGCGTGTTATCCTTGCCGCGATAGGCGAACCGGGGCATGTCGGTGGGAGTATAACACGGCCGGGAGGCACTGACAACGACCCCGCCGCCCGTTAGGTGACCCGCAGGACCTCTTCCGGCGTCGTCCGCCCCTGGAGAATCTTGCGCCAGCCGTCCTGGCGCAGCGTGCGCATCTGGCCGCCCTGCTGGGCAAGCCGGGCGATGTCGTGGGAGGAGGCCCGCTTCAGCACCAGTTGCTGGATCGGCTCCGTGAGCACCAGGAATTCGTAGATCGCGGTCCGCCCCTTGTAGCCGGTGCTCTTGCACGCCTGGCAGCCGCGCCCATAGCGCAGGGTCGCGGGCGGCGGCTCGCTCAAGGCAAACTCCTCCACGAGGCCGGGCGGGGTCGGACGGTCTTCCACGCAGGACGGACAGATGACGCGGACCAACCGCTGCGCCACGAAACACAGCACCGAAGAAGCCACGAGGTACGGCTCGATGCCCATGTCGAGCAAGCGGGTGACCCCGCCGGCGGCGTCGTTGGTGTGCAGCGTCGAAAACACCAGATGGCCGGTCAGAGCGCTGCGGATGGTGATTTCCGCCGTCTCCGGGTCGCGGACCTCCCCCACCATCATGATGTCGGGGTCGTGCCGCAGCATCGAGCGCAGCCCCTGCGAGAAGGAGAAGCCGATTTTCGGATGCACCTGCAGCTGCGTAATGCCCGTCAGCTGGTACTCGATGGGGTCTTCGATGGTGAGAATCTTAACGTTCGGGCTGTTGAGCTTGGACAGACACGCATAGAGGGTCGTCGACTTGCCGGAGCCGGTCGGGCCGGTCACGAAGATGATCCCGTGGGGCTTCTGGATGAGCTGCACCAGCCGGTCCAGGTGGTCGCCGTCAAGCCCCAGCTGCTCAAGACTGAAGAGCATCTGCGAGGACAGCAAGCGGATTTCCACCGCCTCGCCAAATCCCGTCGGCAGGACGGAAATCCGCAGGTCGAGCTCCTGCTCGCCGAGGCGCACCTTGATGCGCCCGTCCTGCGGCAGGCGCTTCTCGGCGATGTCGAGCCGCGCCATGACCTTGATGCGCGAGACGATGGCCTGGTGGAGCCGCACCAGATCCGGCGGCACCGGCACCTCATACATGACGCCGTCGATGCGCTGGCGGATGCGCAGCTGTTGGTCAAAGGGTTCGACGTGGATGTCGGTCGCGCGGTCCCGTACGGCGGAGAGGATGATCTGGTTCACGAACGAAATCACGGAGGCGTCGTCGGCCTTCGCGGTCAGGTCTTCGGCCGCGCGCACGGGGCTGGCCGCCTCATGCACGCCGGCATCCAGCAGCCGCTCGACCGCGGAGGCCCCCACCCCGTAGTGGCGCTGGATGGCCTCCTGGATCTCCCGCTGGCCGGCCAGCACCGGCACCACCTCGCAGTGGAGCAGCAGCTTCAGCTCATCCAGAGATTGGATATCGAACGGATCCGCCACGGCGACCGAGAGCTGATCCCCTTCCAGCTTCAACGGCAGCAGGCGATAGCGGCTGGCGAGGTGTGCGGGGACTTTTGCCAGCGCTTGCGCATCGATGGGATGGGTCGCCAAGCGCACGAACGAGAGACCCAGCTGCTCGGCCAGCGCTTCGACGAGCTGCGCTTCGGAGAGAAAGCCCAGACGGATGAGGCACGTGCCGAGGTATTCACCCGTCTTCGCCTGATGGGCGAGCGCTTCCGCCAGTTGGGCGGCGGTCAAGAGCCCCTTGGAGACGAGCACCTCCCCGAAGAGGATCTTGCGGCGGGACAGGATGGAACCCTTGCCGCGCTCCATGAAGCTACTCCGGAGTCGGAGCGGCGTCGGCGAAGAAGGCCCGCGCCCAGCGCTGCTCATCGAAGTTCAACGGTTTCGTGACGTAATCCACAGCCCCCAACTCGAAGGCCCGGTCCATCAGGGCCGTGTCATCGCGGCCGGTCACCATGACAACCCGCAGTGCTGGATGGCGCTGCTTGGCCTGCTGCAGCACGTCCAACCCGGAGACGTCCGGCATGTGGATGTCGAGGAGGAGGTAGTCCGGGGCCCACGCGTCCAGGCGCTTGAGCGCTTCCGCGCCGGAACCGGCGGTGGTCACGGAGAAGCCGCGCGTGGTAAAGAACCGCGACAGCACCTCGCGCACTTTTTCCTCATCATCGACAATCAGCAGCGTCCGCATCGCGCGTCCCGTCACAATTGCTTGCACCCCAAATCGTTAACTAGGGTAAGCATACCACATTTTTTGAGGCGGCGGAACCCGTACGGACAGGCCGCCCTCGACGGCGGCTGGCACAGCAGGATTAGCCGCGGAACGCGGCGAAGACGACGGTGGTCCCACCACCTGGCGGGCTCGCGTTCAGCGAGTTGGCCCAGGGGGCCAGTTCGCTATGCGAACCGCCGACAGGTGGTGGGATGTCCACCGAGAGGAAATCAGCCGGTGAACTGGCGGAACACCACTGTCGCGTTATGTCCCCCAAACCCCAAGGAGTTGGACAGGACAGCACCAACCTTGGCTTGGCGGGGCGTGTTCGGAATGTAATCGAGGTCGCACTCGGGGTCCGGGTGCTCGTAATTGATCGTCGGCGGCATGGCACCTTCCTTGATGGCCAGCACCGAGATGACCGCCTCGACCCCGCCGGCTCCGCCGATGAGGTGGCCGGTCATGGACTTCGTCGAGGAGATGGCCACGCGCTTGGCCGCGTCTTTGAAGGTTTTCTTGATGGCCAGCGTCTCAATCTTGTCGTTCAGCTCGGTGGAGGTACCGTGGGCGTTGAGATAGGTGATCTGGTCCGGTCTGAGCTTGGCGTCCGCCAGCGCCTGCGCCATGGCGTGGGCGGCCCCTTCCCCCTGCTCATCGGGGGCGGTCATGTGGAAGGCGTCGGCCGTCATGCCGTAGCCGACCATCTCGGCATGGATGCGGGCCCCGCGCTTTTTGGCGTGCTCCAGCTCCTCCAGGACCATGACCCCGGCCCCTTCCCCGATGACGAATCCGTCCCGCTCCTTGTCGAACGGGCGGCTGGCGCGGGACGGCTCGCTGTTGCGGCGGGAGAGTGCTTGCAGGGCGCAGAAGCCGCCTACCGACAGCGGTGTAATGCAGCTCTCGGTCCCGCCGCCGAGCATGAGGTCCGCGTCGCCTCGCTGCACGAGCCGGAACGCTTCGCCCACGCCGTGCGCGCCGGAGGCGCAGGCCGTCGTGGTGCAATAGTTCGGACCCTTGAGCCCCAGGCTGATGGCGGTCTGGCCGGAGGCCATGTTGGCGATGAGCATGGGGATCATGAAGGGGCTGAGCTTGCTGGGGCCTTTGGCGAGGAGGGCGGAGTGCTGGTGCTCGATGAGCTGCATGCTGCCCATGCCGCAGCCGATGACGGCCCCACAGCGGAAGGGGTCTTCCTGGGCGAGGGCGAGCCCCGCGTCCGCCACGGCCTGCTTGGAGGAGGCGACCGCGAACTGGACGAACCGCTCCGTGCGCTTGATCTCTTTCGGGCTCAGGTACCGCGACGGGTCGAAGCTCTTGACCTCGGCGGCGATCTGGGAGTCCAGCGCGCTGGGGTCAAACGTGCTGATGCGGCCGACCCCGCTCTTGCCAGCCAGCAGTGATGCCCACAGCGTCGGCACATCGTTGCCGATGGGGGTCACCGCACCCAGCCCTGTCACCACCACGCGTCGCATGCTCATCCGGCTCACTCAGCGTCGATAAAACACGAACGTCCCGCCTTGGCGGGACGTCCTGTTAACAGGAATCGGTTGTACGGCAGATTACTTGGCGCCGGCGGTCTTCGCCTCAATGTACTTGATGGCGTCCCCGACATTCGTCATCTTCTCGGCGTCCTCATCGGGAATTTCGATGCCGAACTCTTCCTCGAGCGCCATGACGAGTTCCACGGTGTCCAGGGAATCCGCCCCGAGATCCTCGATGAAGGAGGCGGCGTCGGTCACCTCTTCCAGCTTCACTCCCAGCTGCTCTGCGATGATCGCCCGAACCCGACTCGCAACAGCCTCTGCCATACAATCCTCCTTGTTCGCGTTCTTACATCGCGAGGCCGCCGTCCACCACGAGCACGTGCCCCGTGATGTACCGGGCGGCGTCGCTGACGAGAAAGAGTGCCGCGTTCGCCACATCCCGCGGCTCCCCGAGCGACCCCATCGGGATCGCTTCCTGGAGCCGCTGCTTCGCCTGCTCAGGCAGGGCTTCGGTCATCTCCGTCTTGATGAAGCCCGGCGCGATGGCGTTGCAGGTGATGCTACGGCTGGCGAGCTCCTTGGCGACCGATTTGGTCAACCCGATGACGCCTGCCTTGGATGCGGCGTAATTCGCCTGCCCTGGATTCCCAATGAGCCCAACGATCGAAGCGATGCTGACGATGCGACCGCGCCGCTGTTTGAGCATGTGTTTCGCCACAGCGCGGGTGCAGAGAAAGGTGCCCCTGAGATTGATGTTTAGCACCCGATCCCACTGCGCATCATCCATGCGGATGAGCAAACCATCCTTGGTGATGCCAGCGTTGTTGATGAGTATATCGATTCTCCCTAGCTTGTCAAGCACTTTCCCGACGCCGTCTTCCACTTGTACACCGTCGGTGACGTCGACGGTTAAGCCCTCCGCGCGCCGACCCAGGCCGCGCAGTTCGCCGACCGTCACCTCCAGCTGCTGGGGGTTGACGTCAAAGAGCGCGATATCGGCCCCTTCCCGAGCCAGCACCAGGGCGATTTCGCGCCCGATGCCCCGCGCCCCACCGGTAATCAGGGCCACCTGGTCTTTCAGCTGCATGGGACACTCCGGGTCAGGGGGTCCGAGGACCCCGCTGCACAGACAGACGGCTGGTTGTGCCGTAAACCGGGCGTATTATACGTGGCGGGGCGGATCAACACAAGGGACGAGCGGGTCAGGCCGATGCGGGACTCGAAGAAGGCGGCGTGGGGACGACCGGACGAACGCCCGGGGCGTCCGCCCCGCTGCGCGCGCCCTCCGGCGGCGTGACCAGTACCGGGTCGGGCAGGTGGACCGGCTTGAGGTTCCCTTCCTCGTGCAGGCGGATGATGGCATCCACCACCACCGGGTCGAACTGGGTGCCGCGGTTGCGTTTCAGCTCCTCGATGGCCTGCGGCACGGACATGCCCTTGCGGTAGGGCCGGTCGGTGATCATCGCGTCGAAGGCGTCGACCACCGTGGCGATGCGCGCCCCGATGGGGATCTCCTCGCCCTTCAACCCTTCTGGGTAGCCGGAGCCGTCATACGCCTCCTGATGGTAGCGCACGACCTTCGCCATCTCCTTGAGCCCGGCGATCTGCTCCAGAATCTCAGCACCGTCGATGGGATGGCGGCGCATGATCCGCCATTCCTCGTCGGAGAGTGGTCCGGGCTTGAACAGGATCTCCTTGGGGGTGAAAATCTTGCCGACATCGTGCAGCAGGATGCCCGCCAGCAGCACCTCTTCGGACATGCCGCCGAATGACGCGCCCATCTGGCGCAGCTTGGCGAGGATTTTCGTGGCGTATTCGACGCTGCGGGAGACATGCTCATGGGTGTAGTGCGGGTCGATCTTCGAGATGACCATGGAGAAGGCGGAGACGATGCCGCGGGTCACCTGCCGGAGCTCATCCAGCGACTTCTTCAGCTCCTCGTTCACCGTCCGGAGGTCTTCATACAGCGACGTGCTCACCTTGCTGAGCACTTCCTCCTTCAGGTAGTCGAGGCTGAAGGGCTTGATGACATAGTCGATGGCACCGAGCCCCTTGGCCCGCTGAATGGTTTCTTCATCTTCGATGGCGGTGATGATGATGACCTTAATGCTGGCATCCACGATCTTGGCTTCGCGCAGGACTTCGAGGCCGTTGAGGCCCGGCATGTGCAGATCGAGGAAGACCAGGTGCGGCCGCTGCTGCCGGATATAGTCCAAGGCCGTCTTGCCGTCGTGGGCTAAGAGCACCTCAAAACCCCGCTCGGCAAAAAACGACTCCAGCAGGCGGCAGATTTTCTGCTCGTCATCCGCTACGAGTAGTTTGACCATCTCACCTCAGGTTCGTGTTCTAACCATACCCCATACAAGGGGTAATAACAAGCGGGGAGCGTGGTGGTTAGTGCTGGCGGCCCGTAGCATGGGCGGCGGCTGGAGCAGTCCCGCCGGAGCCGGACTCGCGCCAGACCGGCAGGCGGATCGTAAAGCAGGTGCCCTGTCCCTCCGTCGACTCCACCTCGATGGAGCCGCCGTGGGACTTCATGATCCGCTGGCTGACGAACAGCCCCAGGCCGGTTCCGGTCGGCTTCGTGGTATAGAAGGGATCGAAGATCTTGCTGAGCTTGTTTTGGGGGATCCCGGGGCCGGTATCGGCGACCTTCAGCGCCACCGACGCGCCGTTGGGGTGGGCCGAGAGCATCAGCTTGCCGCCCTTCTCCCCCATCGCCTGGCAGGCGTTGAGAATGAGGTTCAGCAGGACTTCCTGCAGCTGGTTCTGGTTGCTCTTGACGTGGGGCAGGCCGTCCGGGATGTCCACGCGCCGCTCAATGTGCTCCATCCGCACCTGGTAGCCGGCCAAGCTGAGGCTTTCTTCCACCGTCGCCTTCAGGTCCACCGAGGTCACATCGGGGGGTGCCGGCTTGGCGAAGCGCAGGATGCGCCGCGTGATATCCGCCGCGCGCTTGCACTCCTCGATGATGCTCGTCAGCACGCTGTCCACCTTGTCGTCCTGGCCCTTGTATCGCTCCAGGTAGAGCTGCGCTTCGCCGGAAATGATGGTGAGCGGGTTGTGAATTTCATGGGCCATGCCAGAGGCCAATTGCCCGAGGCTGGCCAGCTTCTCCGACTGGATCATCACCGCCTCGCTCGTGCGCAGCTCTTCGAAGAACAGCGCGTTCTCGATGGCGAGGGCCGCCTGGTTCGCCAGCCCGGAGAAGAGCGCAATATCATCGGTCGTAAACGGCTCGCCGGTGCGCTTGCCCCCCAGCACGAGGAAGGCGAGCAGCCGGTCGTTGGAGAAGCTCGGCACGATGAGCCGCGCTTCCAGCTTGCGCATCCAGGCGTAGACCCACGCCAGCCGCTGGGCGTGCTCCTCCCCCTGGCGCGACTCCATCTCGGCATGCAGCTCTTCCACCACGATGAGGTCTTTCTCCTCCTGCAGCAGCGTCACCAGCGGGTCGCTCTCATCGATGGACAGGTTCGTGGGCCACAGGGCCGGATAGCGCACCGCGTGCAGCAGGTAGCGCCGCTCCTTGGATTCGTGGAGGAATAAGCAGGCGTTCGTCAACCCGACGGTGTGGTTGACCATGTGCGTGATGAGCCGGCAGAGCCGCCCCAGCTCCTTGATGCGCATCATGCCGCTGGAGGCCGTCACCAGCGTGCGGTGGTAGCGCCGCTGGTTGCGCAAGAGCTGCCCCTCCAGCTGCCGCACGACCGCCAAATAGACGATGGGGGCTGCGGTCACCAGGATGCCGAAGAGGGCCAGCGGCACGAACCACCAGACGGCGGGAAAGGTCTGCCGCAACCATCGAGAGCCGAAGGCGGCCAAGAGGCTCGGCGCCAGGATGACGATGGCGTACAGGCTCAGGAACAGCGAGACTTTCGTCAAGCGCACGCGCCCAGGGCTGACGCGGCCGAGTTGCGAGCGGAGTGCGGGCATCGCGGGTTAGGACGGGGTGGGCACCAGGGCCTGCTGAATGGTCTGGGCCAGATCCCGCAGGGACGACACCGGCTTATCGAAGTGGGCGAACGCCCCGGAGGCCAGCAGGCGGTCCCGGGTCTTGCCGCCGTCGTTATACGCAGTAATGACGATGACGCGCGTCTTCGGATGGGTGCGCCGGATTTGCTGCAGGATCTGGTCGCCGTCCATGCCGGGCAGCTTCAAGTCCACGAGCACGACCTCGGGATTGCACGACTCCACGAGTGCGAGCCCCGACGGGCCTGTGAGGGCCGTCCGCACCTGGAAGCCGCGGGCGCTGAAGAAATGCTCGATGGCCTTGGTGAATTCCGCTTCGTCGTCAATGGTCACGAGCGTCGGCTGCGACATGGGCGCTTCTTAGCGGCTGGCCGCCGCGGCCGGGGCGGCTTTGGCGGCGGGAAAGTCGAGGAAGAACGTCGTGCCCTTCCCCACCACGCTCTCGACGGAAATCCGGCCCTTGTTGCGCTCGATGATCTGCCGCACGATGAACAGCCCCAAGCCGGTGCCCTTGCCCGGCTCCTTCGTCGTGAAGAACGGGTCGTAAATCTTGCTCAGCTTATCCGGCGCAATGCCGCTGCCGGTATCGGCGATTTCAATGCGCACCTGGCCGTCCCGCGCATAGCCGCGCACCCAAATGGTCCCCGGCGGCTGAATGGCCTGGCCGGCGTTGCGGATCAGGTTGAAGAGCACCTCCTGCAGCTGCCGGCGGTCCACCAGAATCGGCGGCAGCTGGGGGTCCACTTCCTGCTTCACTTCAATCTTACCTAATTCCAGGTCATGCCCGACCAGCAACAGCACTTCATCGACTTCCTTCCCCACCGCGACCGGCTGGGCCGTCGGCTCCTTAATGGGCTTGGCGAAGTTGGACAGCTTCTGGGTGATGGCCGTCGCCCGGTCGATTTGCTGCAGCGCCACCCGCATGATGGTCGAGGTGCGCTCCAACAATTGCGGGGCGGTCTTGCCGATCAGGATGCCGTCTTCCGAATCCAACAGGAACGCCTCGCACTGGGCTTTCACAATGCCCAGCGGGTTGCAGATTTCATGGTTGATGCCGGCGGACAGCGTTCCAATCACCGCCAGCTTTTCCTTCTGTGCGGCTTCTGCCTGCGTCTTGGCCAGTTCGTCGAACAGCTGGGCGTTGCTCACGGAGATGGCCAGCGTCCTCGCCAACGGTAGGAGGATATCGAGATCATCCTTCGTATACTCCTCATCCGACTTCTTCTTGCCCAGGCACAACACCCCGATGAGGTCCTCATGCAGATTGAGCGGCAGGCACAGCGAGGCGTTGAGGTCCTTCAGCCGGTTTGTGACGCTCTCGGGAAATCGCACCTTCCCGAGCTGCCCGTCCCGTCCAATGGGTTCGTGCGTTTCCCGCAAGAAGGTAATGAACGGCTCCTGCTCTTCCAATTGCAGCGCCCGTCCGCCCATGCCGCGGGAGGCCACAGGTTCATAGGTGCGCGTATCCTTGTTCAGTAGCAGCAGACTCGCGCTGTTCAGTTTCACCGTGTCCGACAGCGTATTCACCGTCATCTGGACCAACTGCTTCAGGTCCACCATCACCATGACCTCATCGGTGAACTTCTTCAGCAGCTCTTTATAGTCATACTTCTTCTGAAACAGAAATCGCTCGGTTGCCTCCACCAGCCAGTGCTTCATGCGCTCATACGTCAGCATGATAAGCAACACGCCAAGGAGGTTCAGGAGGATCGGCGGGACGGTCGCGCGACCAGCCAACCATGTCTGCGCCGCAAGAGTGGGAGCCGCAATCATCGCCATCATGCCCAACGCCATCCCCGCAAACACCGCCGTCCGCCTGATGATTACCTGAATATCCATCAACTGATGCGTGAGGATGGAGTAGCCAAAAATTGAAACCATGGCGACCATGAACAGAAAACCAACAGGAACAATACTCACGCCGTAATTGGGCACAAAATCTATTGCTGCAAAGTTTCCGATGGCTAGTGCCCAAAAAACGTGCATTATTCTTTTGGAATCAACTGTTAACTGATTCTTCTTCTTCTGAAGATAAGCGATAAGTAAGAGAACGTAGACGCCAGACAAAAGCGACATGAAGAAAGCAAGAAAAGCCGGGTGCACTTTACCGGCCTTCGGATAGAACCCCCAAGAGTAGTGATGAAGTCCTGGCACTAACAATTGTGAGAACCACAGCAACGCTACAAAAATGCCTCCCAAGGTATACGCAAGGTAGACAATCTCTTTATGCTTGCGAATATTTAGAAAGATTGAGCCGAAATAATAGGAAGTGACGGGGATAAAAATCACACCTGTATATCCGAGCCTGAACCAGAAGAGCGCTATACGCTCATCGGATAAAGAAAATCCTACTGCATATGCAGAAAGCCACGTGAAAAAGCTTAAACAGAAGACACCAAAGGATCTCCCTAGTTGGGTGTTAGCTTTCTGAGAAAACACGTATGATCCTATAAAAAGAATAAAAATGGCACCAATGGACGCCGTTATGGTAAGTGGGTTCATTTCACTTTTGCCGTCCATTTTTCAGACCATCTTCGCTATGTGACTTGGACCGATCAGATGGATGCACCTTCCCGAGTACGACGCATGCATTATTTCCCCCAAATGCGAAAGAGTTGTTTAGTGCGATATCGACCGGAGATGCTAGAGCATGGTTAGGAACACAATTAATTGCACACTCTGGATCTGGTGTTTCATAGTTAATGGTCGGAGGTATGTAGCTGCTCTGAATGGCTAAAGCGCATGAAATTGCTTCTAACGCACTCGCAGCTCCCATGGTGTGTCCGAGCATAGATTTAATTGAGCTAATAGGAATTCGTTGCGATCGATTCCCAAAAACCTCAGTAATGGCTGAACACTCTGCTCGGTCGTTGGCTGGCGTACCTGTCCCATGAGCACTAATATAGTCGACTTCATCTGAAGAGATACGCGCATCTACTAAGGCATTCTGTATCACTCTCACAATGCCTTTCACGTTCGGGATCGTCATGTGGTGAGCGTCACAACTGGTACCGTATCCCAAGACTTCTGCATAGATACTAGCTTTACGATTTAAAGCATGTTCGAGCGATTCAAGCACTAAGATGCCTGCTCCCTCTCCAACTATTGTACCCTTACGATGCTTATCGAATGGTTGGCAACGTTCTGGCGCGACGGCAAAAATTCGACTAAAACCGGTAAAAGCGATTCGCGAAAATGGATCGACGCCTCCAGCCAACGCAAGATCGCTCTTACCAAAACGGATCAGGTCGCTCCCATAGGCTATAGCGTAATTTCCAGCAGCACAAGCAGTTGGAATCATAAACACCTTACCTTTTAAATGAAAGATGCTCGCTACCTGTGCTGCTATCATGAATCCTGGATACTGAAGCGCGTACCTACGAATCGTGGGGCTAGAAAATTCCCCCTGACTATTAACAAAATCGTCAGCGGCCTCTAAGGCTTGTATATCAGCCATGGTAGTTCCCAAACAAAGGGAAGTGTGGGGGCCGGAAACCTCCTCCAACGAAAGTCTAGCATCCTGGAGAGCTAATTTTACTGAGGCGATAGCAAATTGGGCGGCGCGCCCTAAACGACGGGTCTCTTTTTTATCGAAGAAGTCTCCAGGTTCGAATTTTGTAACTTCCCCTCCCATATGTACATCGTATTGCGATGTATCAAAGCGCTGGATTCTCGAAATACCAGAGTGCCCTTCTAGCAAACTCTTCCAAAACTCTTCCCTTCCAATACCGATGGAAGAAATCACTCCTAACCCAGTAATAACAACTCGACGCCTGGTTACCATGTATTGTGTGGCTTTGCCGCTAAAGCGAACTCACCTTTAGCGACGATCCGCCCATCGACCGAAATTTCGCCGTTCAGAATCCCAGCGTTTGAAATCACTTTCACGGGGGTGATCGTAATAGTCAGCTGGGATCCAGGGAAAACGGGTTCAAGAAATCGGACTTTGGCTCCGCCGAGCAGGTAGGTGGAATTTTCCTTTTGAGGCGCGCAGGATTGGAAGAAAATAATACCGGCCTGGGCAATAGCCTCCAGCATCATAGCCCCAGGGGTCACGGCCTTGGTAGGAAAGTGTCCCTGGTAGAACCATTCATTTCCGGTAAGATTCTTGATCGCCACGATGCGCTCACCAGGAACGATGCTCGTCACTCGATCCAACATCAGAAATGGAAATCGCTGTGGGATTAAAGCTTTAAGCGCCTCAAAATCGAGGCTTTTTGGAATCGACTGCTTAGGAGGCATACTGTTTTGCAATTTGAATGACACGGTTTACGGTGGTCATCTTTGGAAGACTGTCTTCCGGGATCTTAACCCTGAATGCCTTCTCAACTGCTGCAAGGATTTCGAGGGCTTTCATGGAATCCATCCCCATGTCCTCGACAAGCTGAGCATTTGGATCGATGGCCTCAGATCCGACTTCAAGAACTTCTGCAACAATCTTCCTAATTTTGTTGCTGATGGGATCGTTACTATCGGCCTGTTGGACTGAGGTTTTATCGTCCGGGGTTCGATTAATTGCCATTTACAACAACCTTTCCATACGTGGTCCTATGTTAGATAGATAGTCCGCCATCAATCACAAATACTTGCCCAGTGATATAGGCTGCAGCGTTGCTTAATAAATACGCAACAGCTCCAGCAACTTCTTCTGGTTTACCAAATCGGCCGAGAGGAATCTGGGTTATGGCCTCTTCTTGCTGTTTCTCACTGAGAGCGCTGGCCATGCCAGCCGCAATATAGCCGGGTGCTACCGCATTGACAGTCACGCCGTATGGCGCCACTTCCTTGGCCAGCGCCTTGGTAAAGCCGATAACGCCGGCTTTGCTGGCAGCATAATTGACCTGGCGGGCTGCTCCAGCTAATCCAGCAACAGAGGTGATGTTAATAATCCGGCCCTGCTTCTGTTTCATGAAGGTTACGATAGCTGACCGACAGACATTAAAAACCCCAGTCAAATTGGTATCAATTACGTCGTGCCAGTCCTCTTTGGCCATGAGCATTAAAGCCTTATCTCGAACAATACCGGCATTGTTCACCAAGCCAGTCAGTGTTCCAAACTCGTTTTTAGTTTCTTCTATCGCACGCTTAACGGTCTCGCAATCTCTTACATCAACCTGATACGCTACAGCTTTTCCTCTGAACCCCCTAATTTCTTCAAGCGTTTCTTCTGCACTGGCGCGTTCCTTCAAGTACGTCAACGCTATCGCTGCTCCTCGCCGTGAAAGCTCAAGAGCAATCGACCGTCCTAGCCCTCGGCTTGCCCCCGTTACCAGGATAACCTGGTTCTCGAGTGACATTGGACGCTTAGTTGTGCGTTGCTTCAACGTGTCTTTTTGGAGTCCGATTTTTGGCATGTCGTCGAATTCCTTGGATATCCCGGTCAGTAAATATTCTGCCATCGTAACGAAAATCAGCGACAGAAAATCCATGTCTCGATGCGAGCTTTGAGATCTCGTTAACATGTTCCGGTGTAATATTACCTCGACCAATTGAGAATGATTCCCAACGCGACTCAAGTGAGAGAAGAACTGTTTCAGCTAAGCATCCAAAAATGGTCCTTCCATCAGGCGAAATCCACTTAAGCCATCTTTGGTCACTCAATTTCAATGGGTTCGGGAGTTGAGCGAGGCCGCCCTCGAAAGCCAAAACATCTGGCCGTTCTCTAATAATACTAGTAGCAACGTTATGAGGAATGGCTACGTCGCAAATAATAGCACCTGACTTAACGTCTTTGGCCTCGATCAGAGTGGTAATTGCGCTTGTAGCAGTCAAGATAACGTCTGCGTTGCGAATAGCCTCCCCGACGTATTTTTTAACATTAATACGTGCATGACCATTTCTTAGACGCTGTGCAAAATCCTCAAGGCGCTTTTCATTTCTTGCAGCAAGATTGAGCTCCAATACCTCTTCTGAAAAGACTCTCGAACAAACACTTCCGATATCTCCAGTAGCACCTATCACCGCCATTGTGGCTGTTTCAAGCTTTAGGCCCATTAGACGAGCCGCCTTACGAATGCCTTGAATAGCTAGTGCAGCGGTATATGTGTTTCCACTCGTAACTGGCATTGCGGATGCTTTGGCAAGCTTCAGACCCTCGTCACCAACGATCGAGCAGAAGCCCGCAAGACCAATAAGTTTTACTCCATAATGCTTCGCCAATCGTCCTCCCTGAGAAACTTTTTTGAGGATACGAGCTTCTCCAGCAGTAGCCAGCTGCTCTGGTAGAAACGGGCAGATGATAGCTATTCCTGCGACTTTTTTTCCACTAGCTGACAAAATTTCGTCAAATTGAAACCATTGATACGGGGGCAGGCCGAGCAGAGTTTTCTTAAGTCGGTCTTGCGATCCTCGACCAAGTAGTTTAGCTACCTTCTGTAGAAGTGGTTGCTGCTGATCTAAAACCTCTAAGGCCGATCCAAGATTCGGATAATGAAGCAAGAATGCAAACTGGTTTTTCATCTAGAACTCTGAATCGGGTTACATGCATCTTTTAGCAGAGATACGATCACCGTGCTCTGATTTCCTATAGGGCCAAGATCTGTGACAAGCAAAGAACCGGATCCGACGGATTGCTTGGTGATCCCAATTCCTGCAATAAGCTGAAGTGCCCCCCTCGCACTAAAACACTCTCCCACTAAATCTTTGATACAGATTCTTTGCATCACGCGTTGATGAGACAGTGTTTTTCTCCAGAGCGCATCATCGATCCCATGTCTTCTATGGACAGTAGGACCGTTCCAAACACTGACGTAGTGAACACCATCGAGATTAATGAGGCGGACTCGATCTATCGCTTTTTGAAGGGAGCTTGTGATCGCCTCTTCGGTTAGGTAAGTGTCCATAGTGGTAGGGGCTCTAAACTCACTAGTGACCTCCTCAATATACGCTTGCCCATGCGCCCCTCTATCCTTTGCTCTGTTTTCGATCTCGAGAACCAAGACCCCCGACCCTTCTCCAAGGAACGAAGCCTTTTCTGTCCTATTGATTAATTGCCGAGTAGGATGAATTCCATTAGTTCCGTTCAGGAGATGGAGCCCATAAAAACCAGAAAAGGTTTCAATGCAAAGTTCTTCCACCCCTCCAACCAAAACAGCTTTTAACCGACCAGAACGTAGCATGTCTACTGCGTACTCCATTGCATCTAAGCTAGCTGTAAAACCGGTCCCGATAGTCGAATTGAGACCTTTTACTCCAAACTGAATCGCGATCCTACTTGCAGGCGCGTTGATAACTGTATTAGGAAACAGAGCTGGGTTGACATAACGAGGCCCTTCGCGCAGACCCTCGATATCGAATGAACTAATGGAGTGGACGCTGCCCATCGTAGACCCAAGAACCACACCAATTTCATGTGCGTTCTCCTCGGTAATCGAGAGTTGGGCGTCCTCAATAGCTAGCTTTGTAGCGACCAACGCAAGCAAAGTGGTGCGATCAAGGTTGCGCAGGCCTTTTGATCCAAGATATTTCTCCGGCTGAAAATTGCTGATCTCTCCACCCATATGACAGTGGTAGGCGGAAGTATCAAAGAGCGTAATAGGCTTGATGCCCGAAACGCCGGCTCGGCAGTTCTTCCAAAACTCTTCCTTACCGATACCATTCGGCGCTACGACCCCGATGCCGGTAATAACGATCTTCTGTTCGTCCGTTTTCATGTCATCAAGCGGCTTTCAGGCCATGCCGCAAGGCGGTCTGCTTCACCGTCGTAATGAGCTTGGCGAATGAACGGCGTTGATCCACATACTGGACGCCAAGCTGTTCTAGGGTCTGCTTATCAGAGGCCTCAAGGTTCAATCCATAGGCGATGATTTCTTTCGGCCGATAAGGAGACTCGACGATGCGAGACGCTAACTGCCCACAGGGAATCTGGTAGAGCGAGTCGAAGTTGATGAGGACGAGATCGGGCTTGAACGACATCAGCTTCTGCAGCGTTTCATTGATGGAATAGGCAAACTCTACTTCGTAGCGGCCGCCGCAGCGCGATGGATCAGTAAAGCATTCATGCAGGTAGTGCGTGAGCCGGTCCTCTTCTTTTGGGAGCACTTCAAGAATGAAGAGAAGTCTCGCGCTCGGCCGTCCCTCCAAGATCTGGCTCTTGACCAGCGTTTTCACGCGCCGTTCGGTTTGGGACAGCACTTCGACGACCTTCTTTTTCAACGCATCCAAACCGATGGGTTTGGCGAAGAAAGCATCTATCCCAATGGTTTCGGCCGCATTTTTATTTTCCTCGTCATAGGCGGTGATGACGAACGTTTTGGTTGTCGGGTAGTCGCGCTTAATAATTTTCAGGAGTTCGATCCCATTCATGCCGGGCAGCTTGATATCGATCAGAGCCAGCGCCGGCTGCTCCTGAGCAATGAGCTTCAAGGCAGCTTCCGCCGAGGTGGCAGTCATGAGCTGGTAGCCACGATTGCCGAAGAAGCTGCTGAGCGTTTCCAACATCGCCGTCTCGTCATCCACAACGAGGATCTTTCCCTTCACGATCGCCTGCTGCTCCAAGTAGGCCTCAAAGTCCTCGCAGTCCACGTAGTAATCGGTCTCGCAGTAGTTCCGCAGATACCAGGTCCGTTCAGTGCCGACCCAACGGTGTTGGCTCTCCGGCTTGACGCGGCAGAGGATTTTGCCGTTATTGAAAAGTGGGCACTTCGCTGGAATGGGGTTCATGCACCATCCTTGTGCTCATATTTCTTGATGACGAGGGCGGAGTTCTTCCCGCCGAAGCCAAAAGAATTCTTCAGCGCGTAGTCGATGGTCGTCCGTCGTGCGACGTTAGGCACATAATCGAGGTCGCACTCAGGGTCAGGGATCTCATAGTTGATGGTCGGAGGAATCACTTGGTGCTCTAGTGCTAGCGTGGTGGCAATAAGCTCCACCGCTCCGGCAGCTCCGATCAAATGGCCAATCATGGACTTGGTGGCCGACACCGGCACTTGGTAGGCGTGCTGGCCGAACACCTGCTTGATGACCAGTGTTTCGGTCTTGTCGTTAAGCGGAGTGGAAGTGCCGTGAGCATTGATGTAGTTAATGTCTGCCGGCTTAACTTCAGCGTCTTTCAGGGCAATCTGAATAGCACGAGTGGCTTGCCGTCCTGACGGTTCCGGTGCCGTCATATGGTAGGCATCACAGGTCATCCCGAAGCCGACGATCTCTGCATAGATGTGAGCACCTCGCCGCTTGGCATGCTCCAGGTCCTCCAACACCAGCATGCCAGCGCCTTCTCCCAAGACGAAGCCGTCCCGCTCTTTGTCGAACGGCCGGGAGGCCCGCTCTGGATCGTCGTTGCGCTGAGACATTGCCCGCAGCATGCAGAAGGCTGAAAAGGCCTGGGGAAACACCGTCGCCTCCGCCCCACCCATCAAGATGACGTCCAATTCCCGCTTGCGGATGGCATTGAACGCATAGCCCACCGCGTCCAGGGCTGAAGAACAAGCCGTTGCCAACGAAAAGCTCGGACCGTAGAGTCCGAGCTCAATGGAGATGAAGCTAGCCGGTGCATCCGGAAATACGGTCAGCGCGGTGAAGGGGTTGATGCGCATCGGCCCCTTCTCTTTATAAACGTCGTGCTGTTCCAGGATAAAGGCATGGCCGGCCATCGCCGTACCGACAACCACTCCGATGCGTTCCCGGTCTTCTTTATCGAGGTCAATGGCCGCGTCCTTCACCGCCATCTTGGCGGCTGAAACCGCCATCTGTGAGGTTAAGTCCATACGTCGAGACCACTTAGGATCAATATAGGCGCTAAAATCGAAGCCATTCAGCTGTGCGGCGAACTGAGTGGGGTACGGCGAAGGATCAAACTTGTTCACGCGCTTGATTCCACATTTGCCGACCTTCAAGGCATCCCAAAACGCCTGCTTCCCCGCCCCGATGGCGGTGATGACCCCTAAACCGGTGATGGCCACACGGTTACTGGCTGACATGAGCAGATTCCTTCTTTCGTCTGTTGCGGCGCTGGAGGGGGCGGTTCCATTGCTGTGCCTTCAGCCACTCGTCAATGTCCGAGCGCCGAAAACGCCAATGTTTGCCGACCTTGGCAGCCGGGATGCGGCCGTTCTGCGCCAAGGCATAGAGGGTTGGCTTGGGGATTTTTAGATAGCTATGGAGTTCTTCCACCGTCAGAATGTCGCTTTCCATCAACAGTCTCCTGAAGTGGGACACAAAAAAGCAACAACTGTTATCAGTTATTGCTCGTTACTATATAACAGAAGTTTGACTAACTGTCAACGCAAATGTAAATTGTGCAGTATAGAATGTTACTGGTATATCCTATCCCCAACATGCCTACTCTCTACCATGCCCTCTGCTGAAACCACGGCCAACCCGTTGAAGCCTGAACTGGAAACCATCGCTTGTTGCCTCTGTCGGGCAACAGCGGGCTATCGACCGGTCCTGACGGCGACGAATTTCAACCTGGAGTGCGGTCCCGCGGCGGCCTTCCAGATCGTGCAGTGCCAGCGCTGCGGCCTCCAGTTTACGAACCCCCGCCCCACCCCCGCCTTTCTGGCCGCGTTTTACCCGCAGCAGTACTACGCCTACCAACCAAAACCTCCTAAGCCACAGCACTCCGGCCTGAAGGCCCTCGGGGCTCGGATTGAGGGATGGTCGAAGCTCGCCGTGCGCCAGGCGTTCTGGAACTACCCCGCCGGGATGCTGTACCAGTGGCTGGTCCGCCTGCTCTGCTGGCCGCTGGCGCTTCGGATGTGCCTCCTCGGCAAAGACTTAAAGATCATTCCCTACCGGGGACAGGGCCGTTTCCTGGACGTGGGCTGCGGAACCGGAGGGGATCTAGTCTACCAGCGGCAGTTCGGCTTGCAGGTCGCCGGGGTTGAATGGAACGCTTCCGCGGCCGAACGGGCCCGGCTGGACCACGGACTGGACGTCCGGGCGGGGACGCTGGAATCCGCCAGGTTTCCCGACCAGTCGTTTGACATGATCCACATGTCGCACGTGTTCGAACATCTGCCCAATCCGGCCCGGACGCTCGATGAGCTGCACCGCCTGCTCGATGCGAACGGCTTGCTCATCTTGAAGGTGCCGGATGCGGGCAGTGCCTCCGCCGCACGGTTCGGGCCGCACTGGCTCGGCTATGACGTGCCCCGCCATCTCTACCACTTCACGCGCCAAACCATGGCGAAGCTCCTGCAGGAACACGGCTTTGTCCTCGAGGCGATCCGCCAGGATCCGGGGATGTGGAGCATGTGGCGCGAGAGCGAGCGGTTCGAACGGCGAGCGCGCGGCCAGTCCATTCCGGCGGATTCGTGGTGGAACGACACGCGCCAGCAGGCTGCGGAGTGGTGGGCTTGCCTGGCCGGCCGCGGCAGTGCCATGGCTGTCTATGCCAGAAAAATCGCCGTCCCTGGTCGAACGGTGACCGCGGCGCACTAGCCAACCGGCCGCCCTCCCCCACCGCACTCTTCGACCGGGTCTGTGCTACCATGACCCTCATGCAGCGTCCCCTTCGCGGCTATATTGACGCGCAGGTCGAGGAAATCCGTGCGGATACGGCGCTACGGCTGTATGGGGCGCTCCTGGCGCTCTGCCAGGTGATGACGTTCTGCGTCTGGGTCGGGCGGGAGCATATCCGGCAGCTCTCGGACCTGGGCAACCCTGTCTGCTGGCCGTTCTTCGAGACCTGCTTCCGCTACCGCCCCTTCACCTTCTCTCAGGTGACCGGCCTGCTCCTGCTCTACGGTGCGGTGTCGGTCGTCAGCGTCCTGCTTTTCCTCTTCCCCCGTCGGTGCGGACTGGCCTACGGGTGGCTGCTGCTCACGAACGCGTTCAAGACGCTGATCTATGTGCAGGACTACCGGCTGCGCCTGAACCAGCACTACATGCTGGCCCTCGCCACGGCGGCGTTCCTCTTCGTACCGAACAAGCGTGTTGTGCTGCGCTACCTGCTGGTCGCCTTTTACGTGTGGGCTTCCACGCTGAAATACAACGCCGAGTGGCTCTCGGGAGAGGCGCTCTACGGCGATCCGCTCGGGGTGCCGCGGTCGCTGATTCCGGCGTCCTGCGCCTACGTGGTCCTGCTGGAGTCGTTCCTCGTCTGGGGCGTGCTCAGCCGGGTGCGCTGGGTGTATTGGGGCTCGCTGCTGCAGCTCGTGCTCTTCCACATTGTCTCTTGGCCGGTGGTAGGCTGGTTCTACCCGGTGCTCATGTTCGTGCTGCTGGCCATCTTTCCGCTGGGCCGGATGTACCCCCATCCCTCCGAACCCCAGAGCCTGCTGGGGTCTCTGCTAACGGGCCGGCAGCCGCGCAGCACCTATGTGTTCCTCGCGTTCTTTTCGATGCTGCAGCTCATTCCGGTCGCCATGCCGGGCGATGAGAAGGTCACCGGCGAGGGGCGGCTGTTTTCCCTGCACATGTTCGATGCCCGGGTGGTCTGCCATGGCGCCATCACCCTGCGCTTCAAGAACGGGACGACCCAGGCGCTGCCCATCCCCATGACCGGGCTGGCCACCCCCCGCATCCTCTGCGATCCGGCCGTGAACTTCAGCCGGGCCGTGCGCAGCTGCGCCGAACACCACAACGACCCGAACTTCCTGGACCTGGATGTGTTCTACAGCGCCCGACGGAGCCATGAGACGGTGGAGCGGCCGCTGATGGACGTGACGCAGTTCTGCAGCCGGCATTTGTCCTATGACGTGTGGCGGCCGAATGGGTGGATTCTGAAGGACGAGCAGCGTTAAGGCGGGACGGTTAGATCGCCGAGGCACAGACGGGCGAGCTATTCATAGCCCCATCGTCTGATGAACCGGGCCTTCACCAGCTGGACGGTCACGAGATACGCCCCCAAGATGCCCGCCAACGCGAGGAAGTAGGTCACCGGGGGCGGGACGAAGCCGAAGTGCTTCCCTACCGGGAGAAACGGGATCACCAGACCGATCGTCGCGATGTAGATGGACGTGAAGATGAGGAAGTGGCTCGGCCGGCTCTCGATGAACGGTATCTTGCCCGTCCGGATGACGTGGATGACCAAGGTTTGCGTGCACAAGGATTCCAGAAACCATCCGGTGTGAAACAGCGACTCCGACGCATGGAACACGAACCACAGCACGCCGAACGTCACGAAGTCAAACAGCGAGCTGACCGTGCCGATCGTCACCATGAACTTCTTGATGTAGTCGACGTTCCAGGGACGAGACTTCGTCAGGTATTCCGGGTCGACCTCATCGGATGGAATAGCAACCTGGGAGACATCGTAGAGGAAGTTGTTCAGCAAGATCTGGATCGGCAACATCGGCAGGAACGGCAGGAAGAGGCTCGCTCCCGTCATGCTGAACATGTTGCCGAAGTTCGAGCTGGAGCCCATCTTGATGTATTTTAGGATGTTGCCGAACGTCCTGCGGCCTTCCCGGACCCCATCTTCCAGCACCAGCAGGCTCTTCTTCAGCAAGATGATGTCCGCCGACTCCTTGGCGATATCCACCGCGTTGTTCACGGAGATCCCCACGTCCGCCGCCTTCAACGCGGGCGCGTCATTAATCCCATCCCCCAGGTAGCCGACGACGTGCTTGTTGGCATGCAGCGCGTGGATGACGCGCTCCTTCTGAAGGGGCGAGAGCCTGGCGAACACCGTCGTGTGCTTGGCCAACTCCTGCAACTGCCCGTCCGTGGCGCGCTCCACTTCCTCGCCCATCACGATGGCCTTGATCTCGAGCCCCACCTCGCTGCAGATCTTCTTGGTCACCAGCTCATTGTCGCCCGTCAGAATCTTGAATTCGATCCCCAGGCTCCTCAGCATCTCGATGGTCCGCCGGGCTGAGGGCTTGGGAGGATCCAAGAACGCGACGTAGCCTTTGAGCGTCAGCTCGTGCTCGTCGTCTTTCGTGTAGCGCTCCTTGCGCTGGTCGAACTTCTTGTAGGCCACCGCCAGCACCCGGAAGCCCTCGGCGCTGAGCTGGTCGCACTCCGTCTTCAAATCCGTCAGGATCAGCTGCTCCATCTCGAGCGTTTCCCCGTCCAGCTCGTAACGCGTGCAGCGCTTGAAGATCTCTTCGGGAGCGCCTTTGGCGATAATCCGGTGCGCGCCGTCCATGCCCACGACGACCGACATGATCCGCCGCGAGAAATCAAACGGCACCTCATCGACTTTCTCGTACTGCTTCACGACCAGCTTTTCGTACTTCAGCACCGCCCGGTCGAGGACGTTCTTCAACCCGGTTTGATAGAAGCTGTTGAGATAGGCCAACTGCAGGACGCTTTCGTCCTCGCGGCGCACGACGTCGCAATGCCGCTCCAGCACAATCCGGTCCATCGTGAGGGTGCCGGTCTTATCCGTGCAGAGCACGTCCATCGCCCCGAAGTTCTGGATGGCGTTGAGGCGCTTGACGATGACCTCCTTCTTGGACATCGCGATGGCGCCCTTGGAGAGGTTCAGCGCCACCAGCATCGGCAGCATCTCCGGGGTCAGCCCCACCGCCACGGACAGGGAGAACAGCATGGCCTGGATGAGATCGCCCCGCTTCACGAACGCATTCACCGCGAAAATGACCACCACCATGACGAACATGGCACGGATCATCAACCAGGTGAAGCTGCGGATGCCCTTATCAAAGCTGCTCTGCTGGGGAATCGACGCCAACCGCTTAGAGATTTCGCCGAACTGGGTCGCCACCCCGGTCTTCACGACGACGCCGAGGGCGGTCCCGCTCACGACGCTCGAGCCCATGAACGCGATGTTGGCCGCCTCCGACACGGACCGGCCCTTGGTCTGGACCGGCTCCGCGGTCTTCTCCACCGGAAATGACTCGCCCGTCAGTGTGGCCTGGTTGATGAAGAGGTCCTTGCAGCTGACGATGCGCAGGTCGGCCGGAATCATATCCCCGGCGAACAGGTCCACGATATCCCCAGGCACGAGGCTGCGGATTTTGATCTCTCGGGATTTGCCGTTGCGGTAGACGGTCGCGGTCGCGCGCACCATTTCGCTCAGGCGATCGGCCTCCTTCCCGGCCCGGTACTCCTGGAAAAACGACAGCAGGACGCTCATGAGCGCCATGAGGATCACGAGGAACGCACTGATCGTTTCGCCGAAGAACAGCGAAAAGCCGGCGATGATGAGGAGCACCACCACGAGCGGGTTGACGAATTTGAGGAGGAATTGGAGCAGGAGGGCCCGCTTCTTCTTTTTGGCGGGTTCGTTCAAGCCGTACTGCGCCAGGCGCGCGGCCGCTTCCTCGTCGCTCAATCCTTTCAGCGATGTCTTGAGCTCTTTGAGGATGACGTCCGGTTCACAGCCGATGTAATCGACCGGCCACGCTTGGCTGTGTTTCGTGTGTCGGCTCATCTGGTCAGATCACGGCAACGTTGGCTGCGTAGAACCATCATACCGTTGGGGGTCTCTCCGACAAAACGGCTATCACTGATGGCGTATTGTACCGCAAACGGGGCGACTATGGGGGGTGAGAGGCGCCCGTGCCGCTAGTGTGACGCGGCTGCTTGGGCCACCGATGGGGGCATGATGCGGGGTTGAACGATCATTTCTTGGTAGACAAGCTCGGCTGATGGGAGCGAGTGGGTATCCCAACGGCGACAGCACCACTCACCGAGGGAGCGGAGACGCGATGTTCGGGTGGGGCAATCTGGCTTGTGTCTTTGATCTGGACAGCCAGCTGCGTTTTCAAGCCAAAAGCCAACGCATCAATCGCCGCCTGCGCCAGCCGCCATTCTGTTGTCAACTCTCCATTGCGGCGCGAGGCTTGGGCTTGCACAGACCCCGGATCCTCGACCAATGAAAGCCTGAGCTGCACGGTGTTCCCCTTGGTGACCAGGAGGTCGTGCCGCTTAGGCTGTTGTGGATTTGCCGGATCGTCGTCAGGAGAGCTTATTTGGCAGGCATAGAAGTCTTCGTCGCATACGTCTTCTTGGACAAGTGCACCCTCAAGTCCGGCAATGAAGCGCTTCACCCGTCTGGCGACCTCCTCCCTGCGTAAATCCACGGTGATGACATGGTCGCAGTCCGTAATCAGCTGAACCTGATTCTTCATGGACCCCAATTTGGCATACATCACCGTGACATTGCGTATGCTGAACATGCTGTCTTCGAAGCTATGCATCAGCAACACGGGACATCGCACGCGCGGCAGATTCTGCACCACTTTCTCGCGCAGCCGGTTCAGTTCCCGGATCGTGCCGACATAGGTCCGGAAGGTGCCATACTCCTGCGTCTGGCCTTCGACCGATGCGGCAATTGCCCGGGCGATGCGCTGCTGTAGCCTGGGATTTTTAATCCCATAGGGTGGCTTCTGCTCCCAATACCCGTGGCGCCTAAGCCAAGGCACGTGCAGGGCTATCGGCAATAAAAAACGGGTCCAGGGCATCATCGGACCCGGAATGCGAAAGTTCAAATCGGGCGAGAGACTGACAACCCCCCGTACCTTGTCTTCCTCAGCCGCCAGCAGTGCGCCGAGCATGCCCCCTACGCATAAGCCGGCAACAACCACTTCATCGCAGGCCTGGGCCAGCTGGCGCAGGTCGTGCCGCAGACCTGCAAGCCAGTCTTGCCACGTCGTCGCCAAGAGTGTCTTGTGACCCGCCCCATGCCCTGCGATTAACGGAATGGCAACCGGGTAGCCGGCCCGCTGTAGGGCTTTCCCCAACGGGGCCATCTCGGTGGGGCTGCCGGTTAACCCATGAATAAGAAACACACCGGTCACGGGTGGCATCGCGCGAAATTTTAGAAGGAGTGCAAGGCGGGGCGGACGGGCGCGGCAATGAGAGAAGCTACGGCGCGCTGAACCGATGAAAAATCTTTAAATGCTCTGCATGCAATTCGTTGCGCGCGACAGAGCTCGAGGAGCCGGCCTTTGGCAAAGCAATAATCGGCCCGCGAGGCCCAGCAAAGATCGCTTAATCCGTCGCCGATTACCACGCGTAGCGCAGCGGCTTGCGCGAGGATTTGACACTTGCACAGACCCGCCTGGCAGTCGCGCTCGATCGGGGGATGCGGAAAGGCCACCGACAGCGGTTTGTGTTCAGCAGCCACCAACCGGTTGCTCCAGATGTCCTTGACCTGTATCCGCTCCCGAGCCAACAGCCACTGAATGACGCGGTCAAGCCCGTCGCTGACAATGATGAGATCAATGCCTTCAGCATCGCACCACGAGGCGAAGCCTGCGAAGGTGGGGTCAAGGCTGACCGTCTTCAGCACGCCCTCAATCGCGCTCCATCCGCCGCGGATCAGAGGAATCTGTTTGGCCAGACATTCCCGGCTGCCTATACGGCCTTGCTCCCAATCGGTCTCGATCACCATCCAGGAGGGATCGGCAAGTGCGGCGAGCAGTCCCTTGGTGGTATCGGTCATCGTGACGGTCCCGTCAAAATCACAAAAGACCGTCACTTTTTGCCGCATTATGTTCCGCCAGCGCATTCGGCCAATAGGGCGTCGAGCATTTCGTAAGCCATGTCCATTTCTGCGGCCGTGATGTGAAGCGAAGGAGCCAGGGTGAGCACATGCTTATTACAACCTCCGGCGTCCAGCACAAGCCCCATGCGGCCGCCGCCGACTTGCAACTCACCTTCCAGGCCGCGCTCAATGACCCGCCGGGCAAGGTCCCTGTCCGGAGTGATGCCATCCGGGCGGCAGAGTTCGATGCGCAGCGCAAGGCCCAGCCCATCGACATGCGCAATAACCGGATGCTTGGTTTGAAGCGCCCGCAAAAGACCCAGGAAATAGACGCCTTTGGCCCGCACGCTGTGCTCATAATCTTCTTCCGAGAAGGTCTTCATGACTTCAAGCCCGGCTGCCGTGCCCAGCGGGTTAGAGGCAAAGGTAGAATGCGTTGTTCCCGGCTCAAACTGCTCAGGATTAATCAGCTCTTCTTTGGCCCAAATGCCGGAAAGCGGGTTCAGGCCGTTGGTGAGTGACTTGCCGAACACAATCACGTCAGGCACGACATTAAAATGCTCGATGGCCCATAGCTTGCCGGTACGGTAAAAACCCACCTTCACTTCGTCGTCCACGATCAAGATGCCATGGGAACGGCAAATGTCGGCTACGCGTGAAAAATATTCGCTGGGGGGGATGACATACCCGCCGCCGGTACCCTGGACAGGCTCAAAGAAGATCGCCCCGAATTCTGACCGTCCAGTTTTCGGATTGCACCAGCCAGCATACTCGTTCTCGAATTTCCGGGAGAATTGGCTGACGCCTTTCAGGCAACATCGCTGCCGGCTGCCGACCTCCCCGAAAGGACAGCGGAAACAATTCGGATAAGGCAGAAATTCGGCCCGGTCGCCGAACTCGCCGAACGGCTCGCGGTAGCGGTACGAAGAACTGATGGCTGAAGCGCCCAAGGTTCTCCCGTGATAGCCGCCCTCAAATGCGAGCATACGCTGCCGGCCCGTGTTTTTTCGCACAAGCTTCAGCGCGTCTTCCACGGCCTGCGCGCCGCCGACGTTAAAGTGCACCCTTCCTTTGACGCCAAAACGCTTGCGGGTCTCATCCACAATTCGCCCTGCCAATTCAATTTTTTCTCGGTGGAGGTATTGAGAGGCCAACTGCGGCAGCGTATCCAACTGGTGCTTGACCGCCTCAACCACCCGGGGAAAGCCGTATCCTAAGTTGACGCTCGAGTGCCACATCTGCAAGTCCAGATATGGACGGTCCTGGGTGTCAAAAAGAAAGCTCCCTGCGCAGCGCGTAAAGAGCTTGGGGTGGGGGCTGTAATGCACCGTGTCGCCGTAGGAACAGACCTCACGCTCCTGGGCGAGCAAGGCGGCCTCCATCTTTTCAGCAGGCGGAGCAAGCGTTTTTGCTTCGACCCTTTTGCGGGCCGCAAGGGTGACCCCACTTGTCTTCATAGACGTCCTCCAGAGCATAACGGCTTTAACAACAGCTTAGCACGGCCGCGACGTGTAAGACGTAGTCAAACCTTTGGCTGCAAGGCCTGGAGTTATAGTAAGCCGATAGGGCTGGGTGTGCCATCCGACCTTTGTCGGAACCAGCGGCCAGGACACTTTGTTATACTAGAAGCCATGAATCGACCCATCCACCAGATCAATACGCGGCTGCGGGCCTGGCAGGCCCCCGCGGTCGGGCTGGCTATCGGGCTTATTTATGGCGGCGTCACCTCGGTCATCGACCTTGAGGAGTTGAAGGCACCGATGTTCTTTTTCATTCTCGACAATATTATGACCGTTCTGCTGCCCATGATACTGGGATTGTTGGCCGGGATTGTTTTCAACTATATCCGGCGGCAAGCGCGAACCAATCGGATTCTTTCGACGCAGAACGCCGAACTTCAAGGAGAGATGTTGACGCATCTACTCGGATCCCACATCCTTCATGAAATCCGCAATCCCCTGCATAACCTTACGGCAGTCTTCGAAGAATGGCAGCAGCGCGTGCCCCCGGAAGAATCTTCCATCGTCCAGCGGAATATCCTACGCCTGAAGGTCGTCACCGATCAACTCCGCCGCTGGAGTATCCTGGGAGCCACCCTGGACTTGCGGCAGCCGATACCCCTCAGCTCTTGGTTGGATGAATTCCTGACGGACAAGGTCCGCCCGCAACTGCGGCAGGCGGCTATTCATCTGGAGGAGGCCATCGAACCCGTCATCGTGGAAATGCACCCTCTGCTGCTGGAGCAATGTTTCGTAGCACTTTTCAACAACGCGTTCGCTGCAGTCACGGACCATGAGCCGCGCGTCATCCACCTGTCGGTCAGGCTCAGCCGTCAAAACCGTGGTTTTGTGGAGGTCGAAATCCGCAACACCGGAGCCCCGTATCCGGAGGCCGTGTTGGCCGCTCAAGCGGCGCAGCCGCTCAACGAACAAATCGGACCGGGCCTGGGGCTGCTTCTTGTGCGCAGAACCATCGAGAAGGTGAACGGCTCTCTGCAGCTGTCGAATTATCAAAACGGGGCCCGAACGGTTATTTCAATTCCGGGTTACAGCGAATGAAGCCCTGTCATTGATGAAGCTTGCCTATATCGAAGATGATCTTGATGCGCGGACGATTTTTTCAAAAAAACTGGCCAAGGAAGGCTTCTCCTGCGAGGCGTTCGGCTCGGCTGAGGAGTTCTTAAAAGTCACCCAACCCGGTGCTCACGATTTGTTGATTGTCGATATCCGCCTGCCGGGCCGCGACGGGGTCCAATTGCTCAAGGAGCTGCGCGAGCGCAGTATCTTTACCCCTGCCATCCTCATTACCGCGTTCAACAGCCTCAATTATGCGCACCGGGCACTCAATGCCCAGGCAAGCTACTTGCTGGAGAAGCCTTTCACGTTCACTTCGCTACACCGCGTGATACAGAAAGTTATGGCCGCGCCGCAGTCTTTGCAGGCCTGCGTTGACCGCGGGCTTGCCGTGCTTGAGTTGACCGATCGGGAAGCCGAGGTTGCGCGCTTGGTGCTCAAGGGGCTGAGCAACAAAGACATCGCCAGGGTTATGGCGATTTCCGAAAAAACCGTCAAACAGTATGTCACCCAGATCTTCCAAAAAGCCCGCGTCGCCAGCCGCGCGGAATTTTTTTCCTCCATCTTTCCGGTTTAGTCGGTCCTCCGACCAAAGTCCGATAGTTCGGCCGCCGCGTGGCTGCTACGATACCAGCATGTCCATCTTGATGAACACAAAGCCAGACCAGGCGGCCCGTTCCGTGCTCGAAGATTTGCCAGCGCCCGAGCCGATGCACCCGGACCACGCCGACGTGATCCGGCAGCTCGAACCTTTCGCCGCCACACAACTGCATTGGTTAAGGCCGACGTCCAGCACGTGGCAGCCGAGCGATTTTTTCCCCGCATCGTCGGCAAGCACGTGGCATGACGGGGTAGAAAACCTACGCAAACAAGCGCAAGGGCTTCTCGGCAACCTCCTGGTGGTGCTCATCGGAGACATGATCACGGAAGAAGCGCTGCCGACTTACCAGACGATGTTCAACCGGCACGAGGGGCTACTGGATGTGACGGGCGCCGACCCAAGCGCCTGGGCTCAGTGGAGCCGCGGCTGGACCGCTGAAGAAAACCGGCACGGCGAGCTCTTAAACCGCTACCTCTATCTCTCCGGACGGGTGGATATGCGCGCGGTCGAGTTGACCACGCACCATTTGATCAAAAATGGCTTCGATCCGCAGACGCACAACGACCCGTATCAAGGGCTGACTTACACCGCCTTTCAGGAGCGCGCCACGCGCATCTCGCACAGCAATGTCGCAAGGCTCGCGACCAAACAGGGCGACCCCCTTCTTGCCCGGATGTGTAACGCGATTGCAGGCGATGAGACACGGCATGAAGAGGCCTACAAGCGCTTTGTGAAGCGCATCATCGAGATAGACCCTTCCGGGGCTTTGGTCGCCATCGCCCAGATGATGCGCACGAAGATCGCCATGCCGGCGCGACTGATGTCGGACGGCACCTCGTCGGATCTTTTCGGTCAATTTACCGCCCTCGCTCAGCGCATCGGCGTCTACACCACGCGCGATTACGCCAGCATCGTGGAGCACCTGGTGGGATATTGGAAAATTTCTTCCCTGACGGGTCTTCTAGGCGAGGCAGCACGGGCGCAAGAATATTTATGCGGATTGGCGACGCACTATTTGAGGCTCGCCGAGAAGCTGGAATCCCGCCTCTTAAGCCAACCTCAACAACTCCCCTGCCCTTGGATCATCGGCCCCGCGCAATAGCATCCGTCTCCTTGGATGCCTCGGTGCTATGCAATAACCAGACCATCTGCTAGGGTTCTGCCAGCCATGCTGTGGGAATCACGATGTGCGGATGCAGAGAGGTTATTTCGAGCCAAGGAAATGGCTGGCCGTTTGGGAATCGAACTTCACCATTCAGGTGTCCCCGATAACTAGCCTCTCCTTTGAAATCTGCTTTTACCTGTCCGTTGAGGAGCGTCCGGGGCGACTTGGGGTAAGCATTGAGAGGCCATTTATGTCGCCTGTCCGGTCATGGGGCCAGAATCGAACGACAAATTAACAGCTATCCCTACTTCTGCTGAGTATTCAGCGCCGCTTTCAGCCCCATCGCTAGCTCGGTCGTTGCGCCAACACCCCAGAAGTGAAGGAAGACGATTCGCGGTGACTCACCGGTCATATGGTTGTGGACCGCCACGATGTTGATGCCCGCGCGACGTAGCGCTTTCAACACTGGCTGCACCTCGGACTCCAGCATCGCGAAATCCCCGTCGACCACGGCGCGCTTATCGCTGCCGGCAAAGGCAGCCCACGTATTGACCCCCATCGCATTGCCCATCTCATGACCATTCATGGTCGTTGTTCGGCCGAACGTGACTTTGTAGACGCCGTCTTTGAGCTCACCCTTCCTGCCGAGGATCGCTTCAATTTTCTGAGGATCAAGTCTTGTGTGGGCCGGATCAATGTTCGCATATGGCTTGCTGCCCTTGCCGCTGCTCGTCGCCTTGATAGCGGCGAAGACTTTCCCGACCGCGGCGGCGAGTTGCTCGGGATCGCCTGAGCCTCCGATGTGCATGAACATCACCTTTGGTGAGTCCCAAAAGAAATGGTTGTGCAGCGCCGTGACTTCAAGGCCGTTATCCAGTGCGACACTCATGACCGGGTTGACCTGATCTTCAAGGAGCACCATGTCGCCCATCATCATGGCGTGATCGTCGAACAACTTGAAGGCGGCCCAGACGGTCAAGCCCATGGGTGGAGTCAGCATCACCCCAGCGGCTTTGACGTGCAGATCGGAGCGAGGAAAACTCACCTTGAAGACGCCATCTTGCTCAAGCCATTTCCCCTTGGCGCCGGTCAGCGCTTCGATGGTTTCATATCGTGAGCGTTCGGCAGGTTTCCCTGGCGTGGCCTGATGGTCCTCGGCCTCAATGGGATCCGGCCTCACCAACCCAAAGCACAGCAACCCTCCAAGCACAGTGATGAAAATCGCCGCTTTGTGCATGACAGCCTCCTGACTTCCCACCACAACGAGTCGTACGGGTTTGTGCGACTTAACGAATGCCTTTGAACAGGATCAGACCTGCAATTCCTGCTACCAGAATGATGAGCGGTTCCGGTATCTTCTTACTCTTGAAGAGCACGATGACGGTGACCAGCGCGATCAGAGCCGTAGGAATGTCCATGATCGCCCGCCGAGCCAAGACCGCACAGGCTCCGGCGATCGCTCCGGTTGCGGCAGCGGTGACCCCCTTTACAAAGGCGTTCAGCTGCGCGTTTTTGGCGTGCCTCTTAAACCATGGGCTGGGAATCACCACGAAGAGGTAGACCGGCAGGAACACGCCCACGGCGGCTAGCACCGCGCCCCACACCCCGCGGACTAAATATCCGATAAAAGCCACGGTAATAACCACCGGGCCTGGGGTGATCATCGCCACGGCCACCGCATCCATGAACTGCCGCTCGGTCAGCCAGTGGTATTCGTTCACGATCCCCCCGTACAAGAACGGCACGATCGCCAGGCCGCTGCCGAACACCATGGCCCCGGCCTTGCCAAAGAAACCAAGTAACCGTAAGGCGGTGGCAGGCACCATTTGACTGGCCGTTCCGCTCGCTTGGCTTCCTGCTAATGGCATCACGGAAAGCGCCGGGAGACTTGGCATTCGCTTCACTGGTGGTGCCTTGATAAGCATGTATACGATGCCTGCCAAGATAAACAAGATGGCGCTTTCTGACTGCGTCAGTGCGGTGGCAAGAGCCAGGATGAAGAAAATACCCCAGAGGAAGATGTCTTGCTCTAAGGTCAGCTGAATGAGCTTATACGCTGCCTTGACGATAATCCCGATGACCGCCGCCCCGATGCCGTAAAACAGCGCCTGCATCCAGGCCAGCCCGCCAAAGTGCACATAGAGCCAGGAAATCCCCAGCACCATCAAGAACGAAGGCAGAATAAAGGCGAGTGACACCCACGTCGCACCCCAGATGCCCGCCCGGACATACCCCAGATACATCGCCAGCTGTGCGGCCAGCGGGCCGGGCGCCAACTGGGCTAAGGCCAGCCCATCGAGGTAGTCTGCTTTCGAGATCCAGCGCCGTCGTTCCACCAAATCCCGCTGCATATAGCCTGCGAGCGCAATCGGGCCGCCGAAGCCAAACGTCCCCAGCAAGAGAAAATACCTCAGGAAGTCCCGAAGCGTGCACGGAACGGTTTCCTGCTGCGATGGTGGGGTAGCGGTCATGGCTGGACGTCGTAAATCCTGATCTCGGCCTGCTGGTCTCCATGCTGGGGAACCGCAAGGAACACGCGATTGAGTTCTGGGACAAAGAGCGCCGTGCGAGCGCCTGGGGCGGTCGGAAGCTTGGCCAGCGGTTGGTAGTTGTCGGCCCCGAGTTGTCCTACCACTTGGAGGAAACCTTCCCCGCCAGAAATATAAATCCGTCTGCGTTGCACATCATAGAAGACCTCGTCAGTATCCCCCACACTGTCCACACTGGCTACCTGCGCGCCCGTTGCCGTGTCGAACACGACGAGCTTGGCCGGTGCTCGGAACCCCACAAAGAGTCGCTGGTGCGCTTCGTCGAGTGCCATCGGAAAGTTCGCGTGCACACCCGTGGTTGACCACGTCGTCACGACCTGCTGCTGTGTTCGATCCACCACCGCAATCTGATCAGCACCAGGAATGTTGACGAAGATCTTTGATGCTGACGGCTCCAACTGGAACGACTCCGGGTGCCCTGCTAACCGGATGTTCCCGACGACTTGTCCATTCGTGGCATCGATGACAGCAAGAGCACCATGGCCATAGCCGACATACAACTGTTTGGCAACCGCATCGTATCGGATATTGTCGGCATCATCGCCCACGTGGATGCGGCGTATGCGTTCAAGCGAGTCACCGCCATAGATCTCGCACGTTCCACTGTTTCCATTGGTGATGGCCACCTGATGGAGTTCAGGAATAAAAACCACTCCTTGGGGTTCGCTGAGCCCTGCCATACGCTGCTTCCACTGTAGAGTAGTCAGGTCAATTACCTCCACGCTGTTATTGCCTAGAGCCGCCACGAAGAGACGTTGCCCGGCCAGATCAATCGCCAAATGGTCGATGCGTCCTTCAACGTGGTGCAGCGGAATCGTCTGGACGAGCTGAAGCGAGGGTACCGCATCAGCAACTGCGGTGGCCGAAGCGGTAACTACGAACAAGAACGCGAGATACTGCTTCACACTCGTTTTCCCTCCTGACTTGCTCGCTCGTTGCATATTCTACACTCCGGTGTCGATCTTGACCTCTCTGTTGTGAGACAGAGAGGCGCGGCGGGAGCGACCAGAAACTCCATTAGTAGGCGGCTTGAGGCCGCATTCGTCCGCCCCGGGCGACCAATTGTGGCTTTAATGCTGGTCGGCTCAGGAGAGCAGATTTCCGAGAGGGAGAGAGGCTCAGAATGCCTATTTCTCGACGGAGACTGGCAATTTCTCCAACGAGGGCTGAGGAGAGAGGTCGACGTGTTGTACGAGCAAGCTCAAGGAACGCCCTAACAAGCGAACACGTCGCCAGATGTGAACAGTCCTAATTCTCGACGGAGAATCAGGACTCCTGAATTTCCTCGACGCTGATTTCTATGCGAGGGGGTGGCTGGCGGACTAGGATTCGAACCTAGACAAGCAGATCCAGAATCTGCTGTGCTACCATTACACCATCCGCCAATGAGGATGGACGCGTTTCGAGGGGACGTGCTGTGTGTCAATCAGGGCCAGCTTCTGCGCGCGTGACCACGTCTTCAGCTGCCACTCCCGCCGGCGGGCGTTCCGCTCGCTCCTGCAGGCTTCTGAATAGACCAACTCCACCGGCCGCAGCCGCCTCGTAAACCGCCCGCCGGTGCCGGCTTGATGCTCCGCGATACGGCGCGCCACGTTCGTCGTCAGGCCAGTGTAGAGGCGGCCGTCTCCGCAGCGCAGAATGTATACCCACCAGGCCATCGGGTGTGGTCGATTATATCACACGGGGCGCCGCAGGAGACTGGACAGGTGCTGCTCGAAGAGCTGGCGGTCCGGGTCTTCGGCCCACCGGAACTGGACCCCGACCTCATACTGCGGCGCGCCCACGTTCGCGATTTCCCTCACCCACACGACATGGGCGGTCGTGTGGATTATGGCGTTGCGCGAGGGGACTTCCACCTTGATCGGCAGCTCCTGCCCCACCTGAAACCGCACGCCCGTCGGAAAGCACATGCCGCCACGGCTGATATCCTGCGTATAGCTACGCTCGGTCTTCCGGGTGGATGGGTTGGCGAACTCGACGAGCACGGGGGCTTCGGCCCGCGGATAGAGCCGGCGCTCAACTCGCGACATCAGGCTAGGCGGCCGCCAGAGTCGTGGCGGCGTACTGCAAGCGGCTGAGCACTTTCTCCTTCCCCAAGACGACCATCGTCTCGAAGAGCGGCGGGCTCACCGCGCGGCCGGTGACCGCGACGCGGGCCGGATGGATGAGGTCCTTGGACTGCAGCTGCTGCTCGGCGACCATGCCGCGCGCGGCCTCCTCGACCGCCGCCGCCTCGAAGCTCGGCAGACGGCTGAGCCGCTCCCGCAGGGCCAGCAGACGGGCCGCGACGCCCTCCTGCTTCAGGAACTTCGCCACGGCTTCGTCCTGATACTGCGGCGGGTCCTGGAAGAAGAAGACATGCTCTTCCTCGATGTCCTCCAGCACCCGCAGACGGTCCTGCACGAGGGCCGCGATGCGCTCCATCCAGGCCCGGTCATACCCGGGCTGCACCAGCCCCTTGGCCAGCAGGCGCTCGGCGAGCAAGTCGGCCAGCCTGGCGACCGGCAGCTGCTTGAGATACTGGCTGTTGAGCCAGTCGAGCTTGCGCTGGTCGAACTGGGCGGCGGTCTTGCGCACTTTGGCCAGGTCAAAGAGCTCGATGAGCTCCTGCGGCGGGACGAGCTCGCGGTTGCCGCCGGGCGCCCAGCCGAGCAGGGCCAGGTAATTGACGAAGGCCTCCGGCAGATAGCCGACGGCTCGGTAGGCGTTGACCGACGTCGCCCCCCAGCGCTTGGACAATCGGGCCCGGTCCGCCCCGACGATGAGTGGGATGTGGGCGAAGGCCGGCAAGGGAAACCCCAACGCCTGATACAGGACCACCTGCTTCGGGGTGTTGGCGATGTGGTCGTCGCCGCGGATGACGTGGCTGATCTGCATGAGCGCGTCGTCGACGACGCAGGCGAAGTTGTAGGTCGGGGTCCCATCGGATTTCATGAGCACCAGCGTTTCAAAGAGGCTGGTGTCCACGGTGATGTCGCCGCGCAGGAGATCGGTGAAGGTCACCGGCTTCGGGGCCACGGGAAAGACGACCGCCCCCTCCTGCTGGACGGCTGTGCCGGCTTTCAGCAGCCGCTGGACGTGCTCCTGATAGAGGGCCGCGCGCTGGCTCTGGAAGTAGGGTCCCTCATCGGCCTTGATGCCGAGAAATTCCAAGCTGGCGTCAATGTCCTTGAGGAATTCCGGGTTGGAGCGCTTCTGGTCCGTGTCCTCGATGCGCAGGATGAAGGTGCCCTTGTGGTGCCTGGCGAAGAGCCAGTTAAACAGGGCGGTCCGGGCGGAGCCGACGTGGAGGTTCCCGGTGGGGCTGGGAGCGAACCGGACACGAACGCTCATGCGCGGCAGGTGACGCGCCGGCTCATCCAGCCGTCTGGCTGAAGAGCCGAATGTCCTCGGCGGACGTTTTGACGGTCTGGTACCAGCGGCTGACGCGCTGGGTGAGGCTGTCGGGGTCGAGCTCGCAGAGCGTGAGCAGCTCGCTGCGCTTGCCGTGCGGGATGAAGCGGTCCGGCAACCCGATGCGCAGATGCGGCACGGCGGAGAGCCCCAGCGCATCGAGTGTTTCCGAGACGGCACTGCCGAAGCCGCCGGCCGTCTGCCCTTCCTCGAGCGTCACGAGGCAGCCGGCCTGGGCCGCCGCCTGCTTGACCATGGCCTCATCGAGCGGCTTGACGAAGCGGCTGTTCACGACCATGGCGTCGACGCCCTCGCGCGCGAGATCCTCCGCGACCTTCAGGGCCGGATACACCAAGCTGCCGAGCGCGAACAAGGCGAGGTGCCGGCCGGAACGCAGCAGCTCCGCTTTGCCAGAGACGATCTTGCCGGGCTTGCCCAACGGCTCTCCACACACGATGCCGCCGCGGGCGTAGCGGATGGCCACGGGCTGCGGCTGCTCGAGCGCCCACTGCAGCATCGCCCGCAGCTCGGCCGGATCCTTGGGCGAGCAGAGGGCCAGGTTCGGCAGGGCGCGCAGGTAGGCGATGTCGAAGACGCCATGGTGCGTGGGGCCGTCCTCGCCGACGAGGCCGGCGCGGTCGATGGCCAGGATGACGGGCAGCTCCTGTAGGCACAGCTCGTGCATGATTTGGTCATAGGCGCGCTGGAGAAAGGTGGAGTAGATGGCGACCACCGGCCTCGCCCCGCCCCGTGCTAAGCCGGCCGCCAGGCCCACGGCGTGCTGTTCGGCCATGCCGACATCGATACAGCGCTCCGGAAAGCGTTTGGCGAAGGCGCTGACCCCGGTGCCTTCCGGCATCGCGGCCGTCAGGGCGATGAGCCGTTTATGGGTCTCGCCGAGCCGGATGAGCTCGTCGCTGAAGGCGTCGGAGAAGGTCTCGGCGGCGTCCGGAGCCTTCGCGCGGCCGTTCGTCTTGGGCTTGGCGGGAGCTTTCGCCCGCCCGGTAACCGGGTCGAACGGCTCCACCTTGTGGAACCGCTCCGGGTCCTGCTCGGCGAAGCGGTAGCCCTTGCCCTTCACCGTCGAGACGTGCAGCAGGATGGGGCCGTCCATCCGCCGGATATTCTTGAGCGTGGTGATGAGCTCTTCGAGATTGTGGCCGTCGATGGGGCCGACGTAGCGGAAGCCGAGCTCCTCGAAAACCTGCCCCGGGGTGAGGAGCCCCTTGACTGATTCCTCCACCTTCCGGCCGAGGCGGACCAGGCCCGAGCCGTGCGGCAGGCGCGCGAGGAGGCGCTCGACGTCGCGCCGGATCTTGTTGTAGGTGGGGTTGGTGATGATGCGGTTGAGGTAGCGGCTCAGGCCCCCGATGGGTTTGGCGATCGACATGCGGTTGTCATTGAGGATGACGAGGAGGTGCGTCTGCAGATGGCCGATGTGGTTGAGCGCTTCCAGGGCCATGCCCTCCCCCAGGCTCGCATCGCCGATGATGGCGACGACGTCCTGGGAGCCGTGCGCCTGGTCCCGCGCCATCGCCAACCCCAGCGCGGTGGAGAGGACCGTGCCGCCGTGGCCCGTGGTGAACAGGTCGTAGGGACTTTCGTCCTTGTTGTTGAAGCCGGAGAGGCCGTGGAACTGCTTGAGGGTGGCGAACTGCTCGCGCCGGCCGGTGATGAGCTTATGGGCGAAGGCCTGGTAGCCCATGTCCCACACCAGCTGGTCGTCCGGCGCTTCGAAGACGTAATGGAGCGCGAGGCACAGCTCGACGGCGCCCAGGCTGGAGGCCAGGTGGCCGCCCAGGCGGGAGATGGTCTTCAACAGCTCCTCGCGGATATCCTGGGCGAGGGCGGTCAACTGGGGAACGGTGAGCGCTTTGAGGTCTGCCGGACGCTCGATGGACGGCAACACGGCCATGATGGGTCAGACGCGCTGGAGGGCCGCCTGGGCGACGGCCCGGGCACCGGAGTCGGCGTTGGCCCCAAGCCACGCCGCCAGCTGCTGCAGAGTCTGCGCTTTCTTGCCGAACGGCTCCAATTGCTTCAGCGCCTGGCGGACGAGCCGCTGCGCTTCGGCGCGGGCGACCTCGGCTCCCATCGCGGTAGCCAGGCCTTCCGCATCGTGCACGTCGTCGATGAGCTGAAACGCAACCCCGAGGTCCCGCCCGAATCGCCGCAGGCGGTTGACCTGCTCGGCACTGCCCCCGCCGGCCAGGCCGCCGGCGACGACGCTGGCCATGATGAGTGCTGCCGTCTTGCGCTCGGCGATCGCCCGCAAAGAGCGCTCGGTGGCCGCGCGGGGTTGGCTGATGATTTGCAGGTCGAGCACCTGGCCGCCGATCAGACCCTGCGAGCCGCAGGCCTCGCCGAGGGTGCGCAGAATCACCAGCGCGTTCGACGTGCCGTTGCGGCCCAACAGCTCGAAGGCCAGTGTCAGCAGGGCGTCACCGATGAGAATGGCGTTGCCCTCGCCGAACTTCCGATGGCAGGTCGGCTGGCCGCGCCGCTCATCGGCATTGTCCATGGCCGGCAGGTCATCGTGCACCAGCGAATACGTGTGGATGAGCTCCACGGCGCATGCGGCCGTGATCGCCTTGCGGGCGGTCGCTCCGACCGTCTCCGCCGCCCCCAAGCACAGTAGCGGACGGAAGCGCTTGCCGCCGGACAGGACGCAGTAGCGCATGCCCTCCCGGATGACCGGCGGGATATCGGCACCGCCTGGCAGCACCCGCTCCAGTGACTGCTCAATCAGACGAGTGAGTGGTTCAAGCCGATGGTTCTTCATTGTGTTGCTCCCCAAGGGTGTCGTCATCGAAAGCCACCAGCTCCGTGTCGCCGACGTTCGTCTTCACCAAAAGCTCCACCTTTTTCTTCGCCTGGTCGAGCTTCTTCAACAGCAGCCGGGCGAGTTTCGTGCCTTCCTCGAACTTCTTCAGGCGAGTGTCCAGGTCCAGCTCGGACTTGTCGAGCTCGGCCACCAGCTTCTCGAGGCGCTTGAGCGCCTCTTCGTACTTCATCTCATGCGTCGTGGCCATGGGGCTCCTGGCTGAGGAGGCGGGCCACCGTGCTGATGATGCGGCCCTGCGCGAGCCACGTTTCCAACTCATCGCCGGCGCGGCACGCCGAGGCGGCGGTCACCACCCGGCGTTCCGGCAGCTTCAGGGTGATGCTGTAGCCGCGGCCGAGCACCGCGAGCGGGCTGAGCGCTTGCAGGCGCCCGGCCAGCCCGTGCAGGCGCTGCTCCGCGTGGGTCAGCGCGTATCCTACCCCCTGCGTCAGCAGGCTCTGCAGCTGGCGGGCGCGGCTGAAATAGCCATCGACTTGCAGCCGGGGATGCAGCAGGCGCAGCTGCTCGCTCAGCGCCTCGACCCGGGTGGCCTGCTCCTGCCCGTAGCCGTCCATGCTGTCCAGCAGCTGCTGAATCAGCTCCCGGGTCGTGTCTTCAAGCTGCTGCCGCTCCTGTATGAGCTGCTGGGCCGCGTGCGTCGGGGTCGAGGCCCGCAGGTCAGCGACGTAGTCGGCAATCGTCCAGTCGTCCTCGTGGCCGACCGCGGAAATGACCGGGATGCGCGAGGCGACGATGGCGCGGGCCACGGCTTCCTCGTTGAACGCCCAGAGGTCCTCCAGGCTGCCTCCGCCCCGCCCTACAATCAGCACGTCGGCGATTTGCCGGCTGTTCGCCAGCCGGATCGCCTCGGCGATCTCTTTCGCGGCCCCCTCGCCCTGCACCTTGGCCGACACCAGGACGACGTGGACGCGGCCGCGCAGGCGAATGAGCATATCATGAATGGCCGAGCCTGTCAGCGACGTGACGATGCCCACGCGCTCCGGCAGCTTCGGGATGGGGCGCTTGCGCGCGGGGTCAAAGAGCCCTTCCGCCTGCAGCCGCTTCTTGAGTTGCTCGAACGCCACCTGCAGGGCCCCGACGCCCTTTGGCTCCACCCGCAGAATGCGCAGCTGGTACTGGCCTTTGGCCTCGTAGGTGGTCACCTCGCCATAACAGAGCACCTTCATGCCGTCTGCCAGCTTGAAGCGCAGGGCCTGGTTCAGCCCCCGGAAGAACGCGCACGGCAAGAGCAGCCGCTGGCCCCGGCGGTCGGTCGCCTGCTCGTCGGCGAGGTCGAAGTAGATGTGCCCGGATGAGGCGTAGCTGCAGTTGGACAGCTGCCCTTCGATCCAGAGCGGGCTCGGAAACTGCCGCTCGATCAAGCCGCGGATGCGCGCGACGACGTCGCCGACGGTGAGGGCGACCGGCGCCGTCTGGCGGGTGGTCGTGTCAACGGTTGGGGACAGGGGCATCCAAGGTTCTCACGATGCGCTCGATGGATTGAGCTTTGCCGGTGGTCGGATTGACCTCGATGACCAGGCCGCGCAGCTGGACGTTGCCATCCGCCACCTCGGCGCGGTTGGGGATATTCGACAGGAACCGCTCGAGGATCTGGTCGACGCGCCGGCCGATGACGGAGTCATACGGACCGGTCATGCCGACGTCCGTGATGACGGCGGTGCCCTGCGGCAGGATGCGCTCATCCGCTGTGGGGATGTGGCTGTGCGTGCCGAAGACGCAGGAGACTTTGCCGTCGAGAAACCAGCCCATGGCCACCTTCTCGCTGGTGGCCTCGGCGTGCATGTCCACGATGATGACCGGCGTCACCAACCGCAGGCGCTGCAGTTCCCGCTCGGCGGTGCGGAAGGGGCAGTCGAGCGGCTCCATAAACACGCGGCCCATGACGTTGAGCACGCCGACTTTCTGTCCGCCCAGCGTCTCGACGATGGTCGAGCCGCTGCCCGGCGCCCCATCGGGGTAGTTCGCCGGCCGCAGGACGCGGTGGTCGAGCTTCAGCAGCTCGATGACTTCCTTTTTCCGCCAGACGTGGTTGCCGGAGGTCAAGACGTCGACCCCGGCCCGGAACAGGTCGTCGGCAATGCCCGGGGTGATCCCGGCTCCGTCGGCGGCGTTCTCGCAGTTGGCGATGACGCAGTCCAAGCCCAGCTCCTCGCGCAGCGGGACGACGCTGCGCTCCACGATGGCGCGGCCGGGCCGGCCGACGATATCGCCGATCATGAGGATCTTCATGCCGCGTTACCGGGCATACTCAATGGACCGGGTCTCTCGGATGACGGTGATTTTGATTTGGCCCGGGAAATCGATGGAGCTTTCGACCTTCCGCTTGATTTCCCGCGACAGGGCGATGGCTTCCAGGTCCGTCACCCGCTCGGGCTTCACGATGACCCGCACCTCGCGGCCGGCCTGGATGGCGTAGGCCTTCTCGACCCCGCTGAAGGAGTCGCAGATGGTCTCCAGGGCCTGCAGGCGCTTGACGTAGTTCTCGAGCGTGTCGCCGCGCGCCCCGGGCCTGGCACCGCTGATGGAGTCGGCGATGATGGTCAGCACCGCGTAGAGCGACTGCGGGGCGACGTCCTCATGGTGGGCCTCGATGGCGTGCACCACCTCGGGCGCTTCCCCGTACTTCTTCGCCAGCTCCGCCCCGATAATGGCGTGCGGACCTTCCATCTCGTGGCTGACCGCCTTGCCGACGTCATGCAGGATCCCGCACCGGCGGGCCAGCCGCTGGTCGAGCCCCAGCTCGGCGGCGAGCATGCCGCAGAGGTGGCCGGTCTCCTTGACGTGCATGAGGACGTTCTGGCCGTAGCTCGTGCGGTAGCGCAGGCGGCCCATGAGCTTGACGAGCTCCTGGTTGACGCCGTGGGCGCTGAGCTCGTTGAGCGCCTTCTCGCCTTCCTGCACGATGTGCTGGTTGAACTCCTTCTTGACCTTCTCGACGATTTCTTCGATGCGGGCCGGATGGATGCGGCCGTCGGACATGAGCCGCTCGAGCGAGAGCCGTGCCACCTCCCGCCGGACCATGTCGAACGACGAGAGGGTCACGACGTCCGGCGTGTCGTCGACGATGAGGTCCACGCCTGTCGCCAGCTCGAAGGCCCGGATGTTGCGGCCCTCGCGGCCGATGATGCGGCCCTTCATGTCCTCATTGGGCAGCTGGACCGCGGCGGTCGTGGACTCGACGGTGAACTCCGACGCACAGCGCTGCATGGTCTCGACGAGAATGCGCTTGGAGAGCATCTGCGCGTCGCGCTTGGTGTCTTCCTCGACGTGCTTGATGACCATGCCGGCCTCGGAGCGGCAGTCCTGCTCCAAACGCGAGAGCAGCAGCTGCTTGGCTTCCTCGGTGCTCAGCCCGGCGAGCGTCTTGAGCTTTTCTTTCTCTTCGACGATGAACTGATCCAACTGCTCATCCTTCGTCTTCAGGACCTGCTCGCGCGAGGCCATCTGGTGGTCGCGCTCGCTGACCTCTTTCTCCTTGCGGTCGATCTGGTCCAGCTTGCGGTCGAGCAGCTCCTCGCGCTGGTGGAGCCGCTTCTCGACCTGGCTCAATTCGTTGCGGCGGTCCTTGGTCTTCTCCTCGAACTCCTGCCGCAGCGTGTGGAGCTGGTCCTTCGCCTCCAGCTGGGCCTGCTTGCTGATGGCCTCGGCTTGGCGCTTGGCTTCCTCGAGCACTTGCTGGGCTTTAGCCTCAGCGCTGGTGAGCGACTTGCGGCTGAGGAGCAGGCGCAGGGCATAGCCGCCGGCGAACGCCGCGGCCCCTGTCACGCACGCACTCACTAGGATCCATCCCATCGCTGGTCACCTCGTTTCGGTCATGCCGCCGCCGGAATCTTCCGGCGGCACCCGTCCGCTGCCAGAGGCAGCCGGACGGTCGGCTTAACCGGTCAGGACGGTCTGGACGGCGTGATCGTGCGGTGCGGCGGGAAGGCGATTGAGCAACTGGAACCGGAAGGCCAACCCCACCGTGGGAGTGGTCTTCGGCAGCCGGGCGAGAAACCGGTCAAAGTACCCCAGGCCGTGCCCCAAGCGGTGTCCGCGCCGGTCAAATGCCAGTCCCGGCACCAACACCAGGTCGATGTCCTTGAGCGGCACCGGCCGCCTGGCCGACCTCCGAGGCTCCCACACCCCGAAGGCTCCCGGGGTGAGATCCGCCGCGGGGTCGCGCACTTCCGACAGGCTCAGCCGCTTGGACCCGCGGCGCACCATGGGCACGACGACCCGTTTCCCAACAGCAAGCATCTGCTCAATCATCCGCCACGTTTGCACTTCATACGGCAGGGCCACATAGCAACAGACCGTCTTGGCCCGCCGAAACGCCGTCAGGCGGAATACCTTCCGCCGGACCGTGTTACTGCGTTGACGCCGTGCGTCCTCCTTCTGCTGTTTCAACCGACGTAAACACGTCGTTCGTAATTGCGCCTTATGCATCTCACCACGAACACGTCCACCCCTTAGATATGGAACACGTACCGGTGCTCGAGCGGATCTCCGGCGATCGCGCGGACCTCCTCGCAGAGGTCCTGGAGCGTCACCGCGCCGAGCGATTCGGTCAGCCGCTCATGGACGCACCGGCGCACCGCCTGCGCGATCCACTGGGCGTGCCGCGGGCTGTGGGTCGCTTTCACCCGAGTCCCGCGGCCGTTCTTGGAATTGTGCGTTCCGTTCGCGAAGCCGTTGCCGTCCAGCACGCGGACGACGTCCACCATCGTGATGCGGCGCGGGTCCTTGGCGAGCACGTAGCCGCCGCGGGGACCGCGCACGCTGGTGACGATGCCCTGCCGCTTCAAGCGATGGAGGAGCTGCTCGAGATACGCCACGGAGAGCTCCTGGCGCTTGGCGATGAGGGCGGCCGACACCGGCCCGCGCCCGGACGCCAGGGCGAGCTCGACCAGCGCTTGCATGCCGTAGGTAGACCGCGTGGAGAGTTTCATCACTGTGCTACGTCTAGTGTAAAATATCCTACTAATTCTGTCAAGATCAAGTCGTCAGCGACGCCCCGCCGTCGATGACAATGGTCTGCCCCGTGATGTGGTCGGAAGCACGGCTGGCGAGAAACACGGCCAGCGGGCCGAGCTCCGCCGGCTCGCCGAAGCGCCGCAAGGGAATCTCGGCCAGGCGCCGCCGCATCCAGCGCCGGTCCGCATACATCTCGCGCGTCATGTCGGTGCGGAACACGCCCGGGGCGATCCCCGTCACCCGGATGCCGTAGGGCCCCCAGTCCACCGCGAGGATTCTGGTCAGATGCAGGAGGGCCGCCTTGGCGGTCCCGTAGGCGGCCGAGGACGGCAGCGCCATGAGGCCGGCTGTCGAGGCGATGTTGATGATCTTGCCGTAGCGCCGACGGGCCATGCCGGCGGCCACGGCTTGGCTGACGAAGAACGCGCCGGTCAAGTCGGTGGCGAACACCCGTTCCCAAGTCGGCCGCGGCAGCCGCAGGGCGGCCCCCCCGCCCCAGATGCCGGCATTGTTGATGAGGACGTCGATGCGTCCGGCGGTCCGGACCGCGCGGCGGACGGCAACCGTATCGGTGACGTCGACCCGCTGGCAGCGGACGCGGCGCCGGGCAGTCTTCAAGGAGGCGGCCTGGCGCTCGAGCGCCCTGGCATCGCGGGCCCACAGAAGGAGGCTGGCTCCCGCACCGGCCACTGCCCGAGCCATGGCGGCCCCGAGGCCTCGGCTGGCCCCGGTCACCAAGACGGTGCGACCGGTGAGGTCGAACGGCGTGCCGGCGAACGGATTACCGGCGGGCGGATTGTGCGGTCGGCCGGCGCCCATGGGAAGCCTTGATCGAGTGGCCTGCGGCCGGCTGGTCCTGCAGGGCGTTGAGGTCTTCGACGAGGAGGGCGATGCGCTTGCCCTGCAGCATGGCGGACCTCCGAGTGCGGATGAGCGGAGCGACGAGCCAGGAACCGCTAGTAGCTTATCGGAGGAGCCGGAAGGCGTCAAGACTTGACGCGAAGGCGGTCGAGCGGGTTAGAGTTTTTTCCAGTAGACGAGCGAGGTCGTACCTCCGGTGGAGACAGTCGTGTTATTCTTGAGCGACTCGTCGTAGTGAATGTAGGCGTTGCCGCTCATGGTCACGCGCTGGGCGATGATGGAGCCAAAGATCTCCGCATTGCCGGTGATGTTAAAATCGGCGTCCGGCCCGTAAATCGCGCCGTAGAAGTTCGAGTTGCCAGTCACGGAGCCCTGGTCGATCGTCGCATCCGCGTTGGAGGTCATCAGGAGGGTCACCTTCGTCGGGTCGTTGATCACCCCGAACGTCGAGTTGCCGGAGGCGGTCAGCGACCCGGTCAGGTAGATGGTCACGACACCGGTGGACGTCAGCGTGCTGTTCCCGGACAGCTTGAGGTCATGGTAGCAGTAGGTACCGGGGGCCAGCGTCGTCGTCGTGTTGCCGTTCACGGTATAGTCGTTGCAGGTCAGGCCTGCGGGCACCGTGACCGACGGCATGCTGACGGGCGTGCCCATGGACACGACTTTCGGGGTGCCGGTGATGAAGGATGGGTCGTAGCCGGTGACGACGGTCGTCGGATTCGCCACTCCGGGGCCGACCGCGATCTGGCCGTCCACGAAGATGCTGCCGCTGACCGTGACACCCCCCGCCGTGGTGGCGTTGGTGCCCACGTCGCCGTCATGGCCGCTGTTGGCGCCGCCGTAGACGCCAAGCGAGGAATCATAGCTGTCCGTCGTGGCGTTGCCGCTGACCGTGATCCGCTCATCGCCGAACATCGCCCACTGGAAGATGGATTGGGGCGTGAGCCGGAAGACTCCTTCCACGTTCACCGTGTCGCTGCCGGCGGTGCCATGCGCGGTAATCTTCCAGATGTTGGTCGCCACTGAGGTGGGAGGCGTGTTGATGCTGAAGCTGCCGGTGGGCAGCGTGCCGCTGGTAACGTCATCCGTCAGATCGGTGGGCGTGCGCAGATTGATGGCCGCCCGATCCACGGCCGCCTCGGCGAGATGGAGGGCGACATACTGGCTGCGCGAGCGGGTGCTGAGGGTATTCTCGGACACGGCGCGCATGAGCACCGTGGCCCCCATGAGTGCCAGCAGGAGCGTAAAGATGAGGGACACCACGTACATGGCCCCCCGCTCTCCGCGGAGCGCACACCGAGTTGTTGAACGCGTCATCGCCATGCGCAATCGTGCTCCTTCGGCGGTCACCGTTCCACGCTCTTTATAAGTATACCTGACCTTGCCGAACGGAAGCACGAGCGGGGAGGTGTTGCGGCCGGGTGGGCGGCCGTGGGTCGGGGGCCGTGCGGATTAATTTCTCCACCAGGCTTTCTTGCGGATCTCCACCGCCCAGGGGGTGAACGGCGGCATGTTGGTCCCGGACGAGAAATCGGTGTCGTAGTTCCAGTTCCGGTTCGGGGCCGTGTACTGGGAGTTCGAGGACTGCTGGCCGTACTTCCAGCCCCCGGTGGCGATCTGGCTGTTCCACAGCGAGACGAACGCCCCACGGATGGAGAGGGTGACCCCGTCCCACCGCTCATGGAGCCTCGGGTAGTTCTCCACACCGCCGCTGTACTGGCTGCCCGCGGTGTCCCGAATCCCGGCGAGGAACGCGGTGTTAATGGTCGTGGGGGTCGCCGTCCGCGAACTGCCGGAATTGACGTTGTTGACGGCGCTGTTGGCGTCTTTCCAGTTGTTCGACAGGAGGCTGACCGCGTCGGCGATGACCGCCGACGGCTTCTTGCCCACCGTGTTGTAATCGCCCTGGATGTACAACGGCAAGCTCGAGGCCACGGTCAGCCCGCCGGTCCGGCTGATCTCCTGCCCCTTCAGCAGGCGCACGCCCGGCTGCTGGCTCGCGGGCGCGTCGTCGCGGGTGACGTAGATCAAGCCGTTGGCCGGCAGCTGGTTCGGGTAGCATTGCTCCTCCACCCCGTCGCCGTTGCAGTCGTAGTAGCCGGCCAGCCGCCGCAGGTTGAGGTCCGTCATTTTCACGTATTTCCCTTCCCGGTTGTTGTAGAGCGTGGTGGACGTGGCCACCGTGCCGGGGGGGACGTCCGTCCCTGGGACCAGGGGGATCCCGTTACGGGTGAGCGTCTGGTTGACGACCTTCAGCCCGGCGTTCACATCGTAGAACCCGCCGGGCTGGATGGAGCCGACGACCGGGGCCGCCAGCTTGGTGACGCCGTGGACGCTGCTTTTGACCGTGCCGCCCCAGCGGTCCTGCGACTCCGTGGTCCAGTTGCTCTTGCTGCTGTCCAGGCCATCCATCGGGTAGAAGGTTGAGGTTCCGAGCTTCTTGATGAGCACGGTACCTTCCATCTGGTCGGTGCTGTCCTTCCGCTTGTTGAAGATGCTGCCGACGGCATGGAGATAGCCGCTGTCAACGGTCAGCGTATTATGGGTGCCGATGTAGAGGTCGCTGTTGCTGTGCACCCGGCCGCTGAGGGTCATGTTCGGACCCGGCAGCCACTCGAGATCATGGTCGTAGAAAATGGCGTGCTGGAACGTGTAGATGACCCGCCGGGTGACGAGCTGGTGGTGGGTCACCTGGACCGAGGGATAGGCCGGATGCTGGGCGGTGACCTGGATGTGGTAATTCTTCTCAAAAATCGTCGTGCCGTCCGGGTCGACCGCAAGACGGGGGAGGGCTTCCGCCTGCTCGACGAACCAAGACGCGGTCGCGCCGGAGGAGAAGACCGTGTTCAAGGTCCCCACCGTCGGATAGCGCGCGACGTTGGCGTCAATGACGAAATCGGCGATCGCCTGCGAGAACCTCCCGATGGCATCCTCGACGCCGCCCTCCGCGACGTAGAACATCTCGGCTTGCGCCCGTTGGCGTTCGTGCAGCCGCTGAACGGAGAGCCCGTGGTCCAGCAGCGACCCGCCCAGGATCGTGACGAGGAGCACAACCCCGTAGGCCAGAATGACCGCCTGTCCGCGTTGGGGATCCCGTGTCATCGCTGCACCCTCCTTCCCGCCGGTTAATTCCTCAGCTTGACGCTGGCGGCCGCTGTCGCGGACAGCGTCCGCCGCTGTGCGGTCGTCTGCTGCAACGTCAGCGTCATGCGGACTTCGTCCAGGTTCAACTGCGGATCAATGGTCCGGTCCGCGAACGCCACCGCCGCCACGTCATTCGCGATCACCTGGATCGCCCCGCCGGCGATGCGCTGGAGTTGGCGCGTGTTGGGCAGGTAGACGAACTGCACGGGCAGGGCGATATTCCACTCCGTGTTGCCGCTGACGTCCGTGATCAGGCCGTTGCCATCGAGATCGGCCGGCAGGTAAAACGTGAGCATCGTGTTGCCGGGTGCCGGCGGAATCGCGACGTTCGGCGGGCTGCCCGCTCCAGCGCGGGTGGTATCCCGCAGCTCGGTGGCCATGCGGCTCAGGGCTTGCTGCATCCGCGTGCGCAAGTCGCTCTGGGTCGTCACGGTCGCCCAGGCGTCCCAGGCCCCGATCATCCAGCCGGCGGCCATGACGCCCAACCCGGTCAGGATGGCGCTGGCCACCAAGATCTCCGCCACGCTGAACGCCCGTTCCTGTCGCCTCATCATCGTCAGCTCGCTCTGCTGGCCCGCATGGTGGCCAGCTGGCGGCGGTAGACCCGCCCCCGGTTGGTCCAGCTCACTTCCACGACGAGCTCGCGCGGATCGGCCGCGATGCTCGGCTGATGGGTCACCGTGATCTGCTCCTGGTTGAGGCCGTAGCCGCCGACGATGGCGCTGTAGAGGTCCGGCCCGCCGCCGAGCACCCCGTTGACGGCGCCATTGGGAAAGGCGGGGGTCAGCTGCGAGAACGGCGTGGATTTGATCTTCTCCATCATGTCGTTGAGGTCATTCAGCGCCAGGGTGGACTGCTGGGAGACCTCGGTGAGATGCAGGGCATGTTGGTAGGCCCCCAAGATGCCGACTCCGGCGATCGTCAGCACCATGAGTGCCAGCAGCAGCTCGACGAGCGTCATGCCGCGTCTCTGTTCGGGCGTCCGCCTCACCATCCGTCCCTCCGGTCCACCCCGCAAACAAAAAAACACGAGTCCTGGCAACCCAGGTCTCGTGTTTCATGCACCCGGCCAACCCGACGGCTTGCGCACCTGTCCGCGCACCGCGTCGGGTCCCGCGGGCGCTTGCCATGGCAAGCCGTACGGCCTCGGGAGGCCGCCTCTGCTCAGAGGCGCCACCACACTCAAGTATACCTGATGCCGACGGAGCGCAAGGACCAGCCCGCCTTCGCGGCGCTGCGGCTGGCGTCACGGGACGAGAATCAGCTTCCCGAAGAGCTCGCGGCGCTCCATGCGCTCCTGGGCGGCCCGGGCCTCCCGGAGCGGCAGGGCGGCATCCACGACCGGCCTCAGCTTGCGCTCGGCGACGAGGCGGGCGACCGCCTCGAGCTCGGCGTGCGTGCCCATCATCGAGCCGAGGATCGAGAGCTGGCGGGAAAACACGTACCGCAAATCCAGCGCGACGCTGGGCCCGCTCGTGGCCCCGCAGGTCACCAACCGGCCCCCCTTGGCGAGGGAGCGGATGCTGCCGTCCCAGGTCTGGGGGCCGACATGCTCGAAGACGACGTCGACGCCCCGGCCGGCGGTTAAGGCCTTCATGCGCTCCTCGACGCTTTCCCGTTGGTAGTTGATGACGGCGTCGGCGCCGAGCGCCTGGGCGTTATCGACCTTCTGGTCCGAGCCGACCGTCGCATACACCGTCGCATGCATGAGCTTGGCGATCTGGACGGCCGCATGACCCACCCCGCTGCCGGCGGCATGCACGAGGACGGTCTCGCCCGCGACCAGCTTGGCGCGCGTAATCAGCATGTGCCAGGCGGTGAGGAACACCAGGGGAAATGCGGCGGCGGTTTCAAACGGGACGTCGGCGGGCAGCGGCAGGGCGTCGGTGGCGCGCGCGGCCGTCAGTTCCGCGTAGCCGCCATCGGTGGCGGCCCCCCGAATGCCGTAGGAGACACAGAGCGTCTCTTCCCCTTTCCGGCACCAGGCGCACTCGCCACAGCGCAGGCCGGGGGTCAGCACGATGCGGTCCCCGGGCTTGAGGCTGGCCACCCCTTCCCCGACCCGCTCCACGACGCCGGCGACGTCGCAGCCGGAAATGTGCGGCAGCGCAATGCGGTAGGCCGGGATCCCCTGCCGGATCCAGCAGTCCAGGTGGTTGACCGAGCAGGCCTTGACGCGGACGAGGATGTGCCCCGCCGTCAGCGGGGGCTCCGGCACGTCGGTGTACTCCAGGACGTCAGGGCCGCCGTGGCGGCGGAAGATGGTGGCTTTCATGCGGGACCGTCAGGCCAAGCCGCGGCCGGCCGTCAACCGCCGGCGCACTCAGCTGAGGGCATTGATGGTGGCTTCCAGATCATTCGTCCGGAGGACGAGCGCGCCGCCGCTGTGGGACGTCGACGCGGTACAGTAGGCGTATTCCAAATTGATGCCGGCCGTCGCCAGCCGTTCGGCGATGCCGGCGATCGCGCCGACTTCGTTGGGCACATCCAAGAAGACGACGTCCCGGCGCTGGACGGTGGCGTGCAGGCGCGAGAGCACTTGTTCGGCCTCTTTGGGGCGATCCACGACCATCCGCACCACGGAGTGGTCGACGGTGTCCTGGATGGAGAGCGCCAGGATGTTGACCTTCGCCGCCGCCAAGGCTTGGCACGTTCTGGCGAGCGTGCCGGGGCGGTTATCGAGGAAGACGGAGAACTGCGTGTCGATCTTGATCATGGAGGACGACCCCCGACTACCGTCGGGTCTGCTGGCGCCTGAACGTATTCCAGGCCGCCACCGCGGTCCGCGCTGAGGCATAGTGTCCGCTGAAACAGGGCACGCCGTCGAGGGACACCACCAGGTGCCAAGGCTGGTCGCGGCCCGGTTCGCGCTGCAGCTGCGGCACATAGCGCCGGCTGCGGATGACCGACGGCTCGAGCGCTTTCACGTGGGGCCCATTCACGCTGCTCAACCGTCCGGCGCGCTGGGCCAGCAGCTGGCGGATCGCCGGCGGCGGGTTCACGAACTCGATGCCGATGTCGAAGAGAAACGGAGGCATGCCCCGCAGGTCGAGCCGCTGCACGACCCACGCCACGCGCCCCTGGCAATGCATGCGGCGGCCAGCAGGCTCCCGCATGAGCTCCAGCCGCACCAACGAGCGCACTTCGATCGTCTGCTGCACGCGCAGACAGAGGCCGCCTTCGCTGCAGTTGACGTAATCGGCGGAGAGCGGGCCTTCGGGCCGCACGAGCTGGACGGTGAACCGGCTGGCGGGATCACTGCGGATGAACTTCCGGCGTTCCTGGATGGTCGTGGAGCTCAGCGCCATGGGGCGTCCCTTCGTTGCCTCATTGTAGCGGGCTTCCTCCACCGCCGCAATGCTTTTGCCCCAATGGGAGCAGTGGTAGAATGGGCGCCATGGCTGCACCGGCGCACGCTCCCGCGAAGGTCCGCATGCCCACGATCCTCCAGGCGCTGGAGCACGCGTACCCTGACGCCGCCTGCGCCCTGCGCTTCACGAACCCCCTGGAGCTGCTCGTCGCGACGATCCTCTCCGCCCAGTGCACCGACGCCCTGGTGAACACCGTCACGCCGGAGCTCTTCAAAAAATACAAGACCGCCAAGGACTACGCCGTGGCTCCCCCCGCCGCCTTCGAGCGGGACGTGTCCCGGGTGAATTTCTACCGCAATAAAGCCAAGCACATCCAGCGAGCCTGCCAGATCCTGGTGGAGCGCTTCGACGGGAAGGTGCCGTCCCGCATGGAGGACTTGCTGGAGCTGCCCGGGGTGGCGCGGAAGACGGCGAACGTCGTCCTCGGCAACGCCTTTGGGATTGCCGAGGGCATCGTCGTGGATACGCACGTCCTGCGGCTGAGCGAGCGGCTGCGGCTCACCAGCCAGCACGACCGCGACAAGATCGAGCGGGACTTGATGGCGCTCGTGCCGCGAGCCCGGTGGATTCCGTTCGGCCACCAGCTCATCATCCACGGCCGACGCACCTGCACGGCGAAAGCGCCCAAGTGCCAGGTCTGCCCGCTCGGCCAGGCGCTCTGCCCGTCCTACCACGCCTAAGCGCTTCGCAGCGCTTCCTCCAGCAGCCGCCGCTCCGTCTCGTCGAGCGGAATCGCCTTCGCCGCCTCCCGGCCCGCCGGGCTCATCTTCCGCCAGGTCTTGCGTAGGATCTCCACCATCTTCTCCGGCGGCTCCTTCTTCCTTAAGTCGGCGAATTGCGTTTCCAAGAACACAAGGCAGAGGGCGTCTTCGAGGATTTGGGTGTCTCGGTCGTCGGACAGCCGCCGCTTGCTCATGATGACGCTCACCCGTTCGATCGTCGCGTCCGGATAGCCCAGCTCGCGCATGAGGCCGGCGACTGTGTCGATGTGGAACCGCTTGAGGGCTTCGCGCCACTGGAGGTAGCCCTTGCGGGTTCGCGCATACCGGTCGCGGGGAATCGTCCAGCGCTGCACGTGCTGTCCGCGTGCGGCGATGCGCAGCGCTTCGGATGCCGCCGGCTCGAGCCGCACCACCCAGTCGGACAGCCGCCGGGCATACGCCAGCTCCCTCGGCACCCGAACGCCCCCCACGAGTTCCTGATTGGGGTCCTGGCTGTTGAGCTCGTCGACGCGCGCGAGCAGGCGGGTGAGCCGTTCAGCCTCAGTCATGCGCGGGCCGGTCGGCGGAGCCAGCGGAGGGCGGGCACGAGCCGTTCGTCATAGCGCTGGGGGTGGTGGCGCAGCCAGCCGAAGAGCTCGCGGTACTGCGCCAGGAACCCCGCCACATCCACCCCGAGGCATTCCGGCGCATAGCGCAGCAGGTAGCGGCTGGAGCTGCGGTACAGACTGTGCGCGCCGGCCAGGTTGCCCCGCGACCAGTGGTAGAAGGCGACGGCCGCCTGGATGAGCCCTTTGTAGAAATCCCGCGGTGGGCCGGCCGTCTGCAGCCAGAGCTGCTCGAGGACTTCGTGGCACTCGAAGAACCGGTGATGGTTGAAGAGGGCGACCCCCTCGAGCAGCCGGGGATCAACGACCGCGGGCGGCGGGCGCCGGCTTGAGGACTTGGAAGACCGCTTCGGGGTGGCCATTCACGCTGACCTTAGGAAAGACGTGTGCGATGCGCCCCTGCTCGTCGAGCACGAACGTGGTCCGCTCGATCCCCCAATAGCTGTGTCCGAACATCGATTTGCGCTTGTAGACGCCGTAGGCCCGGCAGACCGTGCCGTCGGCGTCGCTCAACAGCGGAAACGGCAGATGGAACTTGTCCGCGAAGCGCCGGTGGGACGCGGGGTCGTCGCAGCTGATCCCGAGGACCACGGCGTTGGCGTTCGTGAACCGGGCCAAGGCGTCGCGGAACCCGCAGGCTTCCTTGGTGCAGCCGGGCGTGTCGTCCTTCGGATAGAAGTAGAGCACGACCTGCCGGCCGCGCAGCTCGGCCAGCCGCAGCATGCGGCCGTCGCCGGTTGGCAGCGCGAACGCCGGGGCGGGCTCGCCGACCGCCGGGCCGACGGCGGCACGGGTCTGGGACGGCATCAGTGCCGCTCCTTCACCACCGCGACGATCTCCTCAAAGATGTGCGGCGGCAGCAAGCCGCTGAACCGATAGCCGTTGATGAAGTAGGTCGGCGTGCTGATGACCCCCAGCCGCTGGCCCTCGGTGATATCGCGCTGGACCGCCGCCATTCCCTGCCCGGAGCTCATGCAGGCGTCAAACTGCGCGCGGTCCAGTCCCAGCCCGGCGGCGTCCTCGGCCAGCCGGGAGACCTCGTAGGTCCCCTCGTCCTGAAACACCACATCATGGAACGGCCAGAACTTCCCTTGGCGGTGGACGCACTCCGAGGCGGCGGCGACGGCACACGCGCCGGGATGGACGGTGTGGTTGATCGTCGCGTTGCAGGTCATGTCGAGCGGGAACTGCTTGAAGACAAACCGCATCTCGCGGCGATGGTTGGTGAGCAGGATCTCGTTGAATTTGGAGGCCCGACGGCAGACCGGGCAGAGGAAGTCGCTGAACTCCACCACCTGCAGCCCTCCGCCGTCGGGTCCCCTGGCCGGGTCGCCGGTCACGTCCGGCACGCCGGGCGGCTGCTGGGCCACGAAATCCCGGAGCTGGCTGCGCAGCAGGGCGGGGTCGCTGTGCGTGACAAACAGGATGGCGGCGTGGAAGGCGAGGATCGCCAACGCCGCTCCGGCGGTCGTCGTCCAGAACACGATGCTGTACGGCCGCTGGCTGGAGGGCCAGAGCGAGGCCCACGCCTGGGGCAGCCGCTGCCACACCTGGCTCCACGGCAAGCTCAAGGCTTGCTTCGCGCCGACCAGCAGGATGAGATTCACCGCATACGTCAGCAGGCACAAGGGGCAGAGGTGCCGGATCTGCACCGCCATGACGACCGCAAGACCGGCATCAATGGAGACCCACAGCGCGCCGAAGCCGGCCAACAGGAGGAGGGCGCTCGTCCGCCACTCCGGCGACAGCCAGGCGAAGAGGGCCAGCTGGACGGCGGCCGCGTAGCCCAGCAGGCCCCAGAGCGACAGCGGAATGCCCAGCACGCTGCCCCACCGGCTGGCGGTCACCGCGTGGCAATTGAAGAGCCCGCTGCCCCCGCACGCGAGGCCGCCGAGCACTTCCCCGCGCAGGAGTCCCAAGTGCAGGTAGGTGAGGTAGAGGCACAGCGAGAGCCCGAGCAGGCTGAGGATCAAGAGGCCGAGCGGGCCGCGTCGGGAGGACATCATCCTATTTAATCGGCAATCGCCTCGAAAGTCAATTTGCCCGCCTGGTGAGGATGGTCGCGGCGGCCTGATAGACCTCCTCCGTCTCCAGCGAGGTCAGGCAGAGGAACTCGATGTCGCAGTTGTGCGCCAGACAGGTGACGCATCCGACTTCCTTATGGAGGATGATGTGGCCGGCCCCCAGCGGCCCCCAGCGCAGCGGTGAGAGCCCGCGCTGGTTGCGGCCGAAGATGTCGACGACGGGCGTCCCGACGGCGGCGGCGATGTGCACCGGCCCGGAATCGTTGGACACGAGCAGCCGGCAGCGGGCGAGTAGGGCGGCCAGCTCTCCGACGCTGAGCTGCCCCGCCAAATTGACGACCGGCCGCTGCATGGCCTCGGCGACCCGCTGGGCCACTGGGGCGTCGTCGGCGCCGGCGACGAGACACACCGAGGCTCCCCGCTCCGCAATGAGCCGGTCGGCAACCTGCGCAAAACGCTCCGGCATCCAGCGCTTGGAAATACAGCTGGCGGACGGATGCATCGCCACGAGTAGCGCCTCCGGCGACACACCGGCCTGGGCGAGCAGCTGGCCGACGCGGCGGACGGCGGCGTCGTGGACCGGAATGAGCGGCTGGGGTGGTGGCGGGGTGATCCCGAACAGCGCCAGCGGCTCCAAGGTGTAGGCGGCTTCGTGCTTCGCACCCTCCTGCTTGCGGTGCGGCAGGCGGTGGGTGAGCAGCCAGGCGCACTTGCGGTCGTAGCCGATCCGCACCGGAATGCGCGCCAGCCACGGGATCCAGTGCGACCGGTTGGTCGGATGAAGGATGAGGGCCGTGTCGAACGCGTAGCGCTGCAGCCGACGGGCGAACCGGATCGTCGCCGCGACCCCGTGGTGCAGGCCGTCCTTGTCGTACTCGATGACCTCATTCAGGTGCGGATGGCCTTGCACGAGCTCCAGGCAGGGCGGGCGCACCATCATGGCGATGAACGCGTGCGGGAAGTGCTGACGCAGCGCGGAGAGCGCGGGAGTCGTCAGCACGACGTCGCCGATGCGGTCCAAGCGGACGACGAGCAGGCGTTTCGGCGCCAGCGGCTCAGTCATGGGCCTGCAGCAGTTCCGTCGCGGCGCGCACGACCTCCTCCGGGGTGATGAACCGCATGCACTCGTGGTTGAACCGGCAGAGGGCCCGCTCGCAGGGGGCGCAGAAGAGCCGGCGGCGGACCGTCCGATGCGCCGGCGCCGTCGGGCCGTATTTGCGCTCGTCCGTCGGGCCGAAAATCGCCACGGTGGGCACGCGCAGCGCCGAGGCCAAATGCAGCGAGGCGGAGTCGTTCGTGATCACCAGCCGGGCGCGGCGCATCAACGCACCCGACTGCCGGATCGTCGTCAACCCCACGGCGCTGACGGCCCGCTGCCGCATGAGGCCGAGGATGTCATCGACGATCGGCTCTTCGTCCGGCTCCCCCACGAAGACAACCTGCGCGCCGGCCTCGGTCATGAGCCGGTCGGCCACGCGCGCGAACCCTTCGGCGCTCCACCGCTTGATGTGGCTGCGGGCCCCCGGCGAGATGACGATGAGCGGACGGTCGTCGCGCAGCTGCCAGCGACTCCAGAGCGCATCCACGTGCGCGGCGTCTCTCGGGCTGAACCACAGCGGGGCGTCCTCCGGTCCCGGCGCCTGGGCCGCGGCCGGGGCGTGGCGGTGCAACTCCCAGAGATGGCGCTCCCGCCTGTGGGTCATGCCGCGCGGCGGCGATGCCAGCAGGTAGCGCCAGGCCGTCAGCGGCTTGAGCAGCAGCGGATACAGCGTATGCCGCAGGTCGACGAGCACCTGGGGACGGTACCGCCACAAGGCGACGGCCAGCCGTAGCACCCCCAGCGGCGAGCTGAAGGCATCGGCGTCCACCAGCGTCTGGATGCGGGGGTCGTCCGCGAACAGCCGCTTGGCCCGCTCGCCCACGACGAGGGTCAGGTGCGCTGCCGGATACCGGCGACGGACCGCCGCGATGACGTCGCTGGCCAGAATCGCGTCTCCAATGTTGGACGGCCCGATGATCAGCGCCCGCCGCACCGTCATGCCGCCTCCCGCAGCAGCCGGACCGCCGCCGCATAGGCCTCGTCCACCGTGATCGATTCCATGCCGGCATGCGGCGGCCGGTCGGGCTCGTAGCACGGGATGCGCGGGCAGCACCCGGCATGATGGAGCACCACCGTGCGGCGCGGATCGCCCAGCGGCCCGGTCAAGATCGGCGAGGTCGGCCCGTAGAGGGCGACGACCGGGCGGCGGAGTGCCGCGGCGATGTGCAGGACGCCGGTATCGTTGGAGATAAACAGGGCCGCCTGCTCCAGGCAGGCGGCCAACTGCCGCAGGCTCGTGCGGCCGGCCAGCACCGCGGCGGGCTGGCGCATGCCAGCACGGACCGATTCCGCCAGCGCCGCATCGTCCGGGCCTCCCGTGATGAGCACGATGGCGTGGTCGCGCTCGGCGAGGCGGTCGCCCACAGCGGCGAACCGCTCCGGCCCCCAACGCTTATGCGGCCAGTTGGCGCCGGGATGCAGCACCACCAGCGGCCGGCCGGGCTCCAGCGCCTGCAGCGCCATCAGCGAGGCGCGGGCGGCCTGACGCTCCTCCTCGCTGACGACATACTCGTAGGGCGCCGCGGCGCCCTGCAATCCGATCGCCTCCAACAGCGGCAGGTACGTCAGCGCTTTGTGGCGCGGGGTGCGCGTCACCGGCACGCGATGCGTCAGCAGCCAGCCGCTCTTGCGCGCCTGCCAGCCGACCCGCCGGGGGATGCCGGCGGCCCAGAGCAGCAGCGTGCGGCTGAAGCTCTTGCGCAAGACGAACGCGGTATCGAACCGGAGTGCTTGCAGCTCACCGATCAGCCGCCACTTCCCCGCGAGGCTGCGATGGCGGCCGCGCTCCTCGTACTCCAGGAGCGCATTGACCGACGGATGGTGCAGCAGGACGTCGCGGCACTGCGGCCAACCCAGGGTCGCGATGAACGCGGACGGACACTGCTGGCGCAACGCCTTGAGAAAGGGGGTCGCAAAAAGCGTTTCCCCGAACCAGTTGGGCAGCACGACGAGGAGACGGTCCATTACCGGGAGGCGATCCGCAGCACTTCCTGGTAGACGGACTCGACCGCATCCACCATGCGGGACAGGCTGAACCGGTCGCGCACGAGCGCTTGCGCGTGCGCGGCCGAGGCGCGGGCCGCCTCCTCCCCGTCCTGCAGCGACCGGAGGACGGTCGCCGCGAGGCCAGCCACATCGCCGGGCTCAACGGCCATGGCGACCCGGCTTTCATCGAGGAGCCACGTGGATCCGCCGCCGCGCCGCACCGCGACGATGGGACGGCCGGCGGCCATCGCTTCCAACAGCGCGAGCCCGAAGCCTTCCTCTTCCGCCGGCAGGAAGACAAAAACCTGCATGAGCGAGAGGGCGGCGCGCGTCTGCGTCAGCGTCCCGCTGAACCGCACGGCCGAGGCGACACCGAGCTCGCCAGCGAGCTGCTCCAGCGGGGCGCGCTCTTCCCCGTCCCCGACGATGAGCAGCTGGGCCGTCGGCGCGGCGGCGCGGATGTGCGGCAGGCTGCGGAGCAGCTGGTCGACGCCCTTCGATTTCACCAGCCGGGCGACGGTGCCGATGACCGGACCCTCCGACAACTGCAGCTGCTCCCGCAACCGCTGCTGGACCGCCGGCTCCACCGGCGACGCAAAGAGGGCCGCGTCAATGCCGTGCGGAATCAGGCGGATCCTCGCTTCCGGCACTCCGAAATCCCGGATGAGATGCTGCCGAACCGGCTCGCTGATGGCGATCGTCAACAGCCCGGTGCAGGGCCAGAGCCGCCGGCCGAGATTCGACCGGAAGAACCCGTGCCACGTCGTCAGGTAGGGCGTGTGTAGCCGGCGCGACAGCCGGGCGGCAACCACTTGCGCGACCCGCGTATGGGCGTGGATCAGGTCCACCGGCTCCTGCTCCAGATGAGTGGCCAGGCGCCACGCCGCCAGAGCGACCTGCGGGCTGAACTCAGCACTGGTATGCAGCGGCACCCGCCAATGCGGCAGCCCCAGCGACCGAACCTGTGCGTCCAGCTCGCCCCCGTCTGCGCCGATGATGGGCCGGTGTCCCCGCTGGGCGAGCTCCGCGGCGAGCGAAACCGTGTAGCGGCTGATGCCGCCGACGTCCAGATGGGAGGTCAGGTGCAGCACTTTCATGATGCGACCGGTGTGTCCGCCTCCGCGAGCAGCCCCAGGACGGCTTGAGCGACCTCGTCTACCTCGATGCGGTTCATGCAGGCGTGCGTAATCGTGCGGCAGGACGGCGAATAGCACGGGCTGCAGAAGACCGGCTTCTGGATGACCTGGCCGCGGAACGTCGGCGGCAAGTGGCGCCGGGCATCGGTCGGGCCGAAGAGTGCGACCGTCGGGGTCCCGACCGCCGCGGCGACATGGAGCGACGAGGAGTCCTGGGCCACAAACACCTGGCACTGTCGAATCACGCAGGCCAGCTCCATGAGACTGGTGCGGCCGATGAGTAGATGCGGCGGCGGCTGCGCCAGTCGGCTGAGGATTTCGCCTAACGGCTGTTCTTCCTTTCCGCCGACGACGACCACGCGCAGACGATGCTGGGCCAGCGTGCTGCACAGCTTGGCCCAACGCTCCACGTCCCATCGCTTGGTTTGCCAACGCCCGCTGCCGCCCGGATGGATGCCCACCAGCGGCTGCGGGCCTGCGGCCGCGGCCCGCGCCGGTGCCAGCAGCTGTTGCGCGGCTTCTTCATCCGACGCCACGGGCCAGAGCTCCAGCGCTTCCCCATCGGTGACAAACCCGGCCTGCCGCAAGAGATAGTGCTGATGCGCCACCGGGGCCAAGACGACCTTCGGCAGGCGGACGCCCCGGTTCATAAGCCAGCCATAATGGCGCCGATAGCCGACCCGGACCGGAATCCCGGCCAGCCAGGCCATGAGGTGGGTGCTGCGGCTGTTCTGCAGGTCCACGGACAGGTCGAACCGCTCGCGGCGCAGGCGCCGGATGAACCGCCACTGCCCGAGCAGGCTCCGATCCTTGCCGTGGCGGTCATAGATGACGATGTCGTCCAGGTAGGGGCACCGGGCGATGGTCTCATAGGCGGCGCGGCCGACCGCCAGGGTCAGCCGTCCTGTGGGAAATTGGCGGCGCAGCGCCCGCAGGCTGGGCGTGGACAGGATCACGTCGCCGAGCGCGCTCAATTTCCAGACGAGCACCCGCGGCTGGGTCAGGCATTCCTCATACACCGCGAGGGTGCGCTCCACCATCCGGTCGACCGTCCAGTCGGCCTCCACGCGCCGGCGGCCTTCGACGATACAGCGGCCGCGCAGCTCGGCGTCGCCCGCCATCCGTTCGATGGCCTGCGCGAGGGCTGCCGGATCGCCCGGCGGCACCAGCAGGCCGGTGCGCTCATGGTCAATCACTTCTTCAAACGCGCCCAGCCGCGAGGCGATGACCGGACGGCCGACGGCCTGCGCTTCAATCAGCGTGCGGCCGAACGATTCCGGATACCGCGAGGGGGCGATCACGAGGTCCATCGACGCGACGACCCGGGCCATGTCCTGCTGCACGCCGAGCCACTCGACGGCGCCGTCCAGGCCCAACGCGGCGATGCGGGCCTCCAGCGCCTGGCGCGCCGGCGTCCCCGGCTGATCGCCCGCAATGCAGAGCGTGACCTCCTGGTTGTGGCGGCGCAGGCGCGCGCAGGCTTGCAGGGCGATGTCATGCCCTTTGATGGGACTGAGCCGGCCCAGGAGGCCGATGCGCCAGGGTCCGGCATGCGGCTCCGGTTTCGGCTGGAAGGCGAACTCATCCAGGTCCACGCCGCGCGGAATGAGGCGCAGCCGATCCTTCGCCACGCCGAAGCGCTCCATGAGATAGCGGCCGAGGGCGGCGGACGGCACGATGACGAGGCGCCCCCATACCATGACCCGAGAGGCGAGGTGCGGCGAATAGAAGCCGTGCGCGGTTGTCACGAAGGGCCGCTGGGCGCGCCGGGCGGCCGCGAGGCCGATCCAGCCCGGCACCCGCGAGCGGGCGTGCACCAACTCGATGCCCGTGGACCGGATGAGCTCGGTGACCGCGGGAATGCAGGCGGCCATCGTCAGGGGCGACTTGTCGTGCACGGGCAGCCGGTGATGGTGCGCCCCGAGCTGGGTCAGGCGCTCGGCCAGCGGACCGCCTGCGGAAATGACGCTCACCTCGTGGCCGCGCCGGATCATGCCCTTGGCGAGGTCCACGACGCCGCGCTCCACTCCTCCGACGGTCAAACTGGGCAGCACCTGCAGGATGTGCATGGGCTACAGCAAGCGGGCCGAGGCGTGGAGGACCGGCGCGAAATCGTCCAACCGCTTCGGGGCCTGCCGCTCGTGGAGCGCGCGCTGAATCGCCAGCCCCAACTCCGGCACCGGCACGCGCCGCAGATAGCCTTCGCGGGCGAGGTGCTCGAGGAACCGCCCTTGCTTCGTGGCGGCCGCGCGGTGGGAGGCGCGCAGCGGCGGGTCGACGACGAGTACCCGCCGGCCGCTGGCGCACGCCTCGGATACCATGGAAATGCTCTCGCCGGTGACGACGGCGACCGCGGCGGCTCCCAGCATGCCTTCCATCGTCCCATCCAGCGCATCGCGGCTGGCCAGCAGCAGCAGCCGGCACCGCGGATGGTTCGCCAGCCGCTCGGCCAGCAGACGCTCCACCGCCGGAGCCGTCCGGCGCGACGTGGTCACGAGGCACACGCCCTGCACGACCTCGCACACTGCGGTCACCTGCCTGATGAGCACCTCCGCAAAGGCCGCGGTCAGCTCGTAGTGCGGCGTATCGCCGCCGAGGAACACGGCCACGACCGGATGCGCGCGGGACTCGGCGCGGGCGCCCTGATAGCGCGGGTGCACCTGTAACCGGGCCTCGGCGGCCCGCAGCCGGTCTTCCGACATCGGCACCGTCAGCGCGCCGGAGGTCCGAATGAGATTCGCGCGGGCCGGCAATCCGTCATGCCGCGGCGCAATCACGAGGGAGAATCGGCGAAGCGGCAGCGGGGCCGGATTCATGAGCACCACCGACTTGGCCCGGTTCTCCGCGGCCCAGAGGAGATTGACCGGAGCGGTCGCGGCCCCGCACGAGACGATCAGGTCCGCATAGCGGCTCATCAGCGCCTGCGCGCTGGCCGGTTGCAGCGTCCACCTCAGACAGGCGGCCGCACCGGCTCCACCCGGCGCCCACCAGCTCCAGAGCACGGCGAGGGCCCGGGCCATCGGATGGCGATATCGGATATCGAGCACCTGCGAAGAGAGCTCCGGGTGCCGCGCTTTCAACGCGTCCACCACGGCCAGCGACTGCTTTACATGCCCCAACTTGCCGTCGCTCAGGACGAGGACGCGCCGGGCGGGCGTATGTTTCCAGCGTTTATGCATCCAGAGCCACTGGCTTGGGTCGTTCAGGATGTGCCGGGCGAGCAGGCCGGCGAAGCGCGCAATGCCGTCGCGGACGGCCTCATCCTTCGACCGCTCCCGTGAGAGGTCAATCGGCGGCTCCAGCACGAGGTGGTGGTCGGGGCCGCGTGTGCGGCGGATGAACGCGGGCAGAATCAGGGCGTGCTTGCGATGCGCCATCTCGAAGGGGCCCGTGGCGAAGAGTGCTGGCCGGCCGAAGAAATCCACGAAGAGGCCTTGCCGGCTGGCTTGGTCCCCGACGATACCGATGAGCCGCCGCTCATCGAGCGCGGTGAGCAGCCGCTTCATCGCCCCGCCCTTATGCACGATAGTGCAGCCTTTGGATTCGCGGTAGGACACGAGCAGCCGGTAGAGCTTCGGCAGGCGGTGCTGGGCGCGGGCCAGTGCCACGATGGGATAGCCGGCCAGGGCCGCCGCAATCGAGGAGAGCTCCCAATTGCCATAGTGGCCGGTCAGCAGCACGACGGGCCGTCCGGAGGCCACCGCCGCGTCAAAGTGCTGGCGCCCGTCCACGGTGAGGTGCCGCTCGATATACGCTAGGTCCATCACCGGCAGCCGCAGTAATTCCGCAACACTGGCCCCCATGTTGCGGTAGCAGGCTCGGATGATCCGGCGCGCCTCGGCAGGGCTCAGCTGGCCGTCGAACGCGGCCCGCAGATTGCGGATCCCGATGCCGCGGCGTTTCGGCTGCAGCCAATACGCGAGCGAGCCGAGCCGCGCTCCAAGCCAGACGGCGGTTCCGGCAGGCAGGCGGCACAACAGCCCGCCGATGCCTTTAACGAGCGTGCAGGCGAGCCAATCGAGCATCGAGCAGCGCATCCCCAGTGAGCAGCTTCATGCGAATCCCCAGCACCCACACCGGCAGACTACCGCCGACCGGTGCGAAGACCGGCTGCAGCCGGACCCAATCCTTTTCCGTCGTCACCAGCGCGTCGGGCTTCAGGCCCCGGCAGCGCTCCAGCAGTGCCGCCCAATCCGCCGGCCGGTACCGATGATGGTCCGGCAGGGTGTGATGCCACAGCGCGGAGGCGTGGAGCCGCTTCACGGTCGCCTCGAATCCGACGGGATCGCCGATGGACGACACGAGTGCGACGCGCGCGCCGTCGAGCCGGCCCAGGCCCAGCGCCTGGCCGGTGGTCCCGTCGGTCAGCGCGGCCGGCTCATGGGCGGCGGTGAGGACGTCGGCCTCCGGGGCCACGGCGCGCAGCCGCTCGGTCAAGGCTGCCAGCTGTTCGAGCGCCTCGTCCGCTTTCGTAATGATGATGACGTCGGCCCGCCGCAGGGCGCTCATCGGTTCGCGCATCGGCCCGCGCGGCAGCAGATGCCAGCCGCCGAACGGGGTGCGGGCGTGGAGGAGGACGATGTTGCAGTCGCGCGCCAGCCGGCGATGCTGAAATCCGTCATCCAGCACCACGGTATCGACGCCGAAGGCCTCGCACGCCTGCCGGCCGGTCTGGTCGCGCCGCGCGCCGACCAGCACCGGAATCTCCGGCAGATGGCGGGCGAGCAGCTGCGGCTCGTCGGCCAAACCGTCGAGCGCAGCCGGAGGCTCGCCGTTGACCAGCAGCGTGGCTCCGTCACTGCGCAGCCAATAGGTGGCCCGCCGACCGCCGTAGCCGCGCGAGAGCACGGCCGGGCGCCGTCCGGCGGTCGTGAGCTTGCGGGTGATGAGTTCGACGCAGGCCGTCTTGCCCGTGCCGCCGACCGTCAGATTGCCCACGCTGACGACCCGGCACGGCAGCCGCACCGGCCGCAGGCACCCGCGGTCATAGGCGGCGTTCCGCAGACTCACCGCCGCCCGATAGACCCAGGAACCCGTCTGGAGCGCGCTGACGGCAAGGGCGTCCGTGAAGGAATGCGGCTGGCTCTGCGTGGCAAGGCGCCACCACGCATCGTGGAGGGATTGCCACATGAGGCTATTCTAGGCTCTTCGACGGGGGGGTGTCAAAACGAGCGAGAGCCCACCCCAACACCTCGCGTGGGCCGCGTTGCGAGCACCCGGCCCGCGCGGCCAAGGCGTGACGACGACGGCGTAGTCGCCGCACTACGCCGAGGAGGAACAACGCCGGCCGCGGGGCCGGCTGCCGCACCCAGGTGTCTCCCAATGGGATGGGCCGATCTGCGTCGCCGCGCGGCGGCGC
>Ga0080064_1000290_pt1:0-110000 | contig 144323 bp, 110 predicted proteins | sample Subgrocontami54m_FD_69260 | JGI IMG/M metagenome (GOLD analysis project Ga0080064, IMG submission 69260) | Subsurface groundwater microbial communities from S. Glens Falls, New York, USA - GMW46 contaminated, 5.4 m (SPADES assembly) (version 2) ...
CTCGCTCCTCCCGTCAGATTCGCATTCTCAATACCCGTTAACGTTAGGGTCCCTCCGCTCGCACGCGTCAGACTCGTATTGGTTAATGTGAAATTCGTGTCCTGCGTCAGAGCCAAAGTATCCGTCCCCGTGCTCCCGTCCAGCGTCGCTGTTCCCGTCCATCCGGTTAAGGTGAATAAGTTACCGCCAGTACCTCCCGTCAGATTCGCATTCTCAATTCCAGTTAATGTCAACGATCCACCGCTCGTGCGTGTCAGACTCGTATCCGTCAGCGTAAAATTCGCATTATTTGACGAGATCACTGTATCCGTACCACCCGCCCCGTCCAAACTCCCTCCGCCCGTCCATCCAGTCACAGTAAATGAATTGGCACTCGCTCCACCCGTCAGATTCGCATTCTCAATACCCGTTAACGTTAACGTTCCTCCACTCGCGCGTGTCAAACTCGTATTCGTCAGCGTGAAATTCGTGTCCTGCGTCAACGTCAATGTGTCGGTACCGTTTCCTCCGCTAAGACTCGCCGTTCCCGTCCAACCTGTGAGCGTGAATGTATTGCCGCTATTTCCCCCGGTCAGGGTTGCCGCTTCAATATTCGACAGCGTGAGCGTTGTACCGCCCGATACTGCAAGCTGCGTATCTGTCAGTGTGAAATTCGCATTGTTAGATGAAATCACTGTATCCGTTCCACCAGCCCCATCCAAACTCCCCCCGCCCGTCCAGCCCGAGACTGTAAAACTGTTCGCACTGCTCCCGCCCGTCAGATTCGCATTCTCAATATTGGAAAGCGTTAGTGTCGTACCCCCAGAAACAGCAAGCTGTGTGTTGGTCAATGTGAAGTTGGCGTTATTAGTTGCAACCACCGTGTCCGCCCCACCAGATCCGTCAAGGGTGCCTCCGCCTGTCCACCCAGACACGGTGAACGAATTAGCACTCGATCCTCCCGTCAGATTCGCAGTCTCAATTCCCGCTAACGTCAACGCTCCTCCGCTCGTACGCGTCAAACTCGTATCCGTCAGCGTGAAATTCGTGTCCTGCGTCAGGTTCAGCGTGTCAGTGCCATTCCCACCTGTCAGACTCGCCGTCCCTGTCCACCCCGTGAGCGTGAAACTATTAGCACTGTTCCCTCCGGTCAGTGTCGCCGCCTCCATATTCGAAAGTGTGAGTGTTGTTCCTCCGGATACTGCAAGCTGTGTATCCGTCAATGTGAAATTCGCATTGTTAGATGAAATCACTGTATCCGTTCCACCAGCTCCATCAAGGGTGCCTCCGCCTGTCCAGCCCGAGACTGTAAAACTGTTCGCACTGCTCCCACCCGTCAGATTCGCATTCTCTATCCCTGTCAATGTCAAGGCACCTCCGCTACTGCGCGTCAGACTCGTATTCGTCAGCGTGAAATTCGTGTCCTGCGTCAGATTCAGCGTGTCAGTCCCATTCCCACCTGTCAGACTCGCTGTCCCTGTCCACCCCGTCAGCGTGAAACTATTGGCACTGCTTCCACCAGTCAACGTCGCCGCTTCCATATTCGAGAGCGTCATATTCGCTCCGCCCGATACCGTGAACGCCGTGTCAGACAGCGTGAAATCGGCATTGTTCGAAGATATCAATGTATCCGTCCCACCCGCTCCATCCAAACTCCCGCCTCCGGTCCAGCCGCTCACCGTGAATGAGTTCGCGCTCGCCCCGCCTGTCAGATTCGCATTCTCTATGTTCGAAAGCGTTAATGTCGTACCTCCAGAAACAGCAAGCTGTGTATTGGTCAACGTGAAGTTGGCGTTGTTAGTTGCAACCACCGTGTCCGCGCCGCCAGATCCGTCAAGAGTGCCTCCACCTGTCCACCCGCTCACTGTGAATGAATTCGCACTCGCCCCTCCAGTGAGATTCGCATTCTCAATACCCGTTAGCGTCAGGGTTCCTCCACTCGCGCGTGTCAAACTCGTATTCGTCAGCGTGAAATTCGTATCCTGCGTCAAAATCAAAGTGTCAGTGCCGTTTCCTCCGCTAAGACTCGCCGTTCCCGTCCAACCTGTGAGCGTGAATGTATTGCCGCTATTTCCCCCGGTCAGGGTTGCCGCTTCAATATTCGACAGCGTGAGCGTTGTACCGCCCGATACTGCAAGCTGCGTATCTGTCAGTGTGAAATTCGCATTGTTCGAAGATATCAATGTATCCGTCCCACCCGCTCCATCCAAACTACCTCCGCCGGTCCACCCAGACACGGTGAACGAATTAGCACTCGATCCTCCCGTCAGATTCGCATTCTCTATCCCTGTCAATGTCAAGGCACCACCCGTTGTCCGCGTAAGGGTCGTGTTCGTTAGCGTAAAATTCGTGTCCTGCGTCAGGACCACGGTATCCGTCCCTGTGCTCCCGTCCAGACTCGCTGTCCCTGTCCATCCCGTCAGCGTGAAATTATTGGCACCGCTTCCGCCCGTCAGCGTGGCAGCTTCTATATTCGATAGGGCCAGCGTCGTGCCGCCGGACACGGAAAGCTGGCTGTCGGTCAAAGTGAAATCGGCATTGTTCGATGAAACCACCGTGTCCGTGCCGCCGGCTCCATCCAAGGATCCTCCGCCCGTCCATCCGCTCACCGTAAATGAATTACTGCTACTGCCTCCCGTCAAAGCGGCATTCTCAATACCCGATAAAGTTAACGTCCCGCCGCTTGAACGGATCAGACTTGCATTAGTCAACGTAAAGTTAGTGTTTTGGCTAATCGTCAGCGTATCCGTGCCGGTGCCACCTGTTAGTGTGGCTGTCCCGGTCCATCCGCCCAATGTAAAATTATTCGCACTGCTTCCGCCAGTTAATGTCGCCGCCTCCATATTCGAGAGCGTCATATTCGCACCACCCGATACCGTGAACGCCGTATCCGACAATGTGAAATCCGCGTCATTTGATGAAATCAGGGTATCCGTTCCGCCGGCTCCATCCAATGATCCTCCGCCTGTCCATCCAGACACCGTAAATGAATTAGCGCTTGAACCGCCCGTTAAGTCTGCATTTTCAACGCTGGTCAGGGCCACTGTGATCCCCCCTGAAATTGCCAATTGCGAATTGGTCAGGGTAAAATTGGTATTGTTCGTCGATGAGATGGTGTCGCTGCCTCCCTTTCCATCGAGAGTCGCTCCCATGTTAAGCCCAGCGACATCGAAGGAATCAGCTCCTGCACCGCCTTCAATTGCTAGTGAACTTGCCGTGACACTTCCGATTGTATTGGTACTGCCACTCCCGCTCTGTCCTGCCTTCAGGGTCACACTTCCGCTACCTGCGTTAATAGTGGTTGTCGTGAGGTTCGAATTGGAATCGATGCTGACATTTCCTCCGCTGCTGGAAGCACTTGTCACCGACAAACCGCCCGCCGTATCAAGGACCTCAATCTTTCCTCCCGCCGTAGTAGCGCTAAGAGAAGTCCCATTAATTTCCAAGGGGCTGCTTCCGATGGTTCCCGTACCAGCCGTGATCAGAGTAATGACATTACCGACAATATCGGCTACTCCATCCACAGCAGCGCTGACGATATTCCCGCTGGATGCAGTCAAGTTTACATTTCCCGTCGTACTTACCAGTCCAGCTGAAAGATTCTTGGCGGCCTGGGTAATAGAAATTGTGCCGGCCCCGCCTGTCAACACACTGCTAAGACTCAAGTCATTGGTTCCAGCATTTCGGATCGTGGCATTGCTACCGCCCGTCGAAGTCACAATAAGCGTGTTCACGTCCGTATTCAAACCTTGGGCGCCGCCCGAATTACCAATCTGGCCTCCGGATGTCAGCGTCAGCGTACCCGTAGTGGCAATCGCATTTCCTACATCGTCAGCGTCATTGATAGTGCTGTTGGAAACAATCGTGATATTCTTTGATCCCTGCGTGAGACCGTCCACTGTGATCGCGCCTGCCGTGAGCGTCGAAGCGCCTGTTCCTGCTCCATTGGTCCCCTTGGTAGTAGCCTGACCGAGCGTCAGTGTCCCGGTGGTCGACAAATTATCAAGTTCCGCATCCGTTAAAAGCGCTCCGGACGCTGAACCCAAAGCAAAGGACTGGCTGCTCTGCGACTGCGCCACTTTGATATTCCCCGCTCCGGCATTTGCGGTGCCGGTAATCACAAAGTCCGCACCAATAAGCGTAATGGCTCCGCCATTGGAAGTCAGATTGCCAACAGTCAAAGTGCCTGTACCATTGGCCGCCTCGCCGCCTCCGCCATGCGGAGAATCCGCTTCTATATGAATATCTCCGCCATTGGTGGTGATGGTGTTTGCCGTATTGTTGAAGGTAAAATGCCGGCCGGCTTGAAAGACAACCGATTCACCGCTTGTTAGGTTGGAAAGATTCAAGTTCCCGTCGCTGGTTAAACTGTTCAAGGTGAAATCCCGGGTGGCTTGGAGAATAATGTTGCTGGTAAGTCCCTCCAGTTTTTGTTCAGAAATCGTGTGCGTAGTAGAACCAGAACCATCTCCGAAAAGAATTGACCGGTCACCGGTTCCTTCATTCAATTGAGAATCATCCGCCGCTCCCGTGCCATTGGCAATAATGATATCTCTCGGATCAAGCAGTAAGCTTCCTGTATTACCATTCGGTGCATCAAGGTTTACATCTCCACGGAAAACCAAGCCATCTTTTCCAGAAACTTCGGCAAAACCGCCGTCTCCACCCTGCACACCGCCGCAGGCGCTGATATTCCCGTAATAATAGGTAGCTTCATCCGCCCATACAATCACCCGGCCGCCCGCGCCCTCGGCGAGAGCATCCGCATGAATCGTTGCCTCATGGCCGATAAAAGTGCGCGCGGCATTAGGCACAGTGCCTTCACCATGGAGGTCACCGCCAATCAATACCGTACCTCCTTGGGCTCCTCCCGAAACGTTAATTTGGGCTTTATCAAACAGTCCCACCCATTTGCCCAAAACATACACCAAACCGCCGATGCCCCCGCTTCCGATGGCCATGGCGTCAAGACGGGCGGTACCCGTCAAGAGCGTATCCGCCGTACTTTTCACCTCAATCTTGCCGGCATGGCCGCCCGCTTTGGCGCTCACGGACGCATAACCTTCCTGCTCCACCGAATCACCATGAATGATGATGGAGCCGCCGTCCCGGTTTTCATCGGTTCCCTCGGCTTTCAGGACACCCGCATTCTCCACCGAACCACCCAAGGCAACCAATTCAATGCTACCGTTATGATCCATGACGCTCTGGGCTTCAATAAGACCTGTCTGATTTACAAGGTGGTCAAAAATATCGGATACCGCGTCGGCTGTCAACCTGACCGTTCCACCGGGCGCTGAAATCCTGCCGGAATTACTGACCGCATCCCTGAAAGGTTCCCCTTGGGCATTGAACACGGCTTGTTCCAGCGCTTGATCCACAGTCACCGCAATCAACCCATTGCTGCCGAATGAAAGTGTCATCGCTTTGCCTGACGCAAGAATCACTGACCCCAACGTTGCATTGATAGTTCCCGAATTTTGAACCGCACCGCCCAAAAGCGCAACAGATCCGCCTTCTTGCACATTGATAGTGCCCTGATTGATGACATAGGAAGGACCGGGATCAAATAAAGTAACGGTCGGCCCCGGGGTCGACTCTTGCTGAAAAAGAAAATTTCCCGACAGAAAATCTTCATTTGAAATATTGAGTGAAGATGCGATGAGCGATCCCACGTTCACTTGCGCGGTGGGGCCAAAAATAATGCCGCTTGTGTTTTCGATAAAAACACGGCCATTCGAGTTAAGATTACCAAAAATCTCGGAAACGCCTCCGCCCAAAACCCGGTTCAAAACACTGGAAGCAGATAAGGGCTGATAAAAATTAACGGTTTCATTGGCGGCAATCGAAAAAGATTGCCAGCCGATAATCGCCTGATCAGAAGCCGTGATGTTTAGTGTGGATTCGTCCGGATGTTCGAAGGACACTTCTCCGTTTTCGATTTGCTCACCGCTGGGAAGCGGAAAAACAAAAGAAACCGGATACAGAAAGAAAATTAAAATGAGTAAAGAAATAACTTTGTATATGAGTTTTTGTTTAAATTGAATCATGACGAAAGCATTATCACTCTCCCTCAGGAATTCCCTGTGGGTCATCCTTTTGGTCTTCGAATGTGACTAAATCGCATCGTCATTTTAGCCGAAACACGAATGGGCATAAAGGTTTTTCACAAAAAACCCTCATGGAAGCTACGGGCTTTATAAATATATTTAGTTCGAATTTTTCACTTTAATCCCACACTAGAAAAAGCGAGATTCTAGAGATGTGCTGGAACCATGGCGGCATCGTGGTTATAATGCCTCGATTATGAAAAAAAAGAATGTCGTGATTATAGGAGGAGGTGGGGCGGGAATTCTGGCTGCCATCAGCGCGGCACGGGGCGGGGCGGACGTTTTGATTGCCGAACGCATGCCAATCCTGGGGAAAAAAGTTCTGGCCTCGGGCGCGGGCCGCTGCAACCTGCTCAATGAAACTCTGAACACTTCCTTTTATAACCCAGAAGCGGCAGAAATCGTAGGCCAAACCTTCAGCCGGTTTGGTAAAGAAGAAATATTATCCTTTTTCCGCGAATTGGGCTTGTGGACTTATGCGGAAGAAGACGGCCGGATTTTTCCCCTCACCAATAAAGCGCTCACGCTCATGGAATTGCTGCAGGCGGAGCTGGTCCGGCTCGGCGTACAGAGCCAGTTGAATTGCCATATTCAGAGCATGCGATACTCCGACGGCCATTTTCTTCTCGAAACCGAAAATCATGACAGCATCCACGCCGACCGGGTGATTCTCGCTGCCGGCGGGCAATCTTATCCCATGCTGGGATCGGATGGAAGCGGATTTAAACTTGCCCAGGATTTCGGCCACCGGATCGTGGAACCGGTTCCGGCCACGGTTCCCCTGATTTCGCAAGACGTTTGGTGCCGCGTGCTGGAAGGACAGAAAATTCGCGGACGGGCATGTGCCGTATTGGATTCAAAGGAATCGGCGCCAGGGTGGATAGAGGGGGATATTCTGTTTACGAAATACGGACTTTCAGGCACTGCGATTCTCGATATTAGCGACCCGATTTCAGTCGCCCTGAACCGTCATGAAGTCAAAAAGGCGGCTGTGGCGCTCGATTTTGTCCCGTTCTTGGACGAAGTTTCACTACACCGCGAGTTTGAACGGCGCATTGCGCGAGGAATGACGGGCCCATCGATTGTTGCGGGCCTGCTTCCGCCGAAATTCGCCCTCGTGCTCAAGGACTTCTTAATCCCTGAAAAAACCCGCCAGCTTGCCGGCATTCTGAAGAAAAGAATTTTCTATATTTCTGAAACCCGGGGATGGAACGAGGCCGAATTCACAGCAGGGGGCGTGGATATGACGGAAATCGATCCTGCCACTTTTGAATCGAGAAAACAAAAAGGCCTGTATCTTTGCGGCGAAGTTTTGGATGTTAACGGCCGGCGCGGCGGTTATCAGCTCGCCTGGGCCTGGGCTTCGGGCTATCTCACCGGCCTCAGCGTCATAAGCTAGAAACCCACCCCGGCAGCTCCTTAAAATAAATCGAGCCGGAGCGAAATTTTACTGATTGAGAATTTTATTGAGCACTTTCGGGCGGGCTTCATGATACGGCATGACATGGGCTTCCTTGCGGTCGGTGGCCCAGAACAGACAGGGAACCCCGTATTCGTCCCGAGCAAGAACCGCCTCGCCTTTCTTCAAATTGAAGATCCGGTCATATTCTGCGGAGGAAAAAAGAGCGTTGAAGCTGTCGCCTTTTTTCACCCAGCCCGCGTCCTTCCAGGCCTGGCTTGAAGCGGGATTTTGGGCAATTTTTTCCGGCGAATCGTTCATATCCAGGGCATTAATTATTTTAAAACGCATTTCGACCGGCATGCGGAATTCGTCCGGATGCGCGGCGTAGTAATCTTTGAGCTGCTTTTCCGTAACACCGGAAGGATGAATCACCGCGGAATCTTCCCCGCCGTTCCCGGGGGCAGTTGGAAAATCGTCCGCTTCACGGTCTTGCGGGTTCCTATACCCGAGATAAGCAGGCCTGGAACCGGACTGGGGCGGCTTCACGGGCACCGCTCCCTGCCCGCTGTAATGATACGGATCACCGTTGACAGTGATAATGCTGATTTTGGGAAGATTGATAACTGAGCCGGAAGGAGTTTCTAGATAAACAAATTGGGAATCTTCATCCATGACCTTGCCTTCGTAGATTTCCCCTTTGCGGGTTTCAAGGGTATCGGCAAAAGCCTGCGGGCTTGCGGCAAGCGCTAAAAAAACGAGGGTAAGAAAATTGTTTCGCATAAGTGACGGTGCCCATTCCTTGAAAGTGATGGCGCAGCACTCGTTCGAAAGAACGAGCGTCCCCGACCGGATTTGAACCGGTGTTGACGGAATGAAAATCCGTTGTCCTAGACCGGGCTAGACGACGGGGACGCGAAATACGCGAGATGCCGAAAAGGAAGCGGAATTGTATCACCTCAGGAGAAAAGATTCAACCAGGGTTTTGTTGGATTGACGGCCTGTCAAGTGGAGAACAAAATCCCGCGGGAAAAACGGCGCGGATATTTCTTTTATAAGAATGAGGCCCTGTTTGCCGTCAAAGTTTACTTCCAAAATGTCGCCGTCTAGCCCTTCCTTCCATTGAATCATAACGCCGGCGTAATCTTCCAGAATTTGCCCCCGGCCAAGAAATTGTGGCTGAAGGTTCCTTTGCCTTAGCAAAGCAAGGACTCTTTTCCTTGCCGCGGGATTTGACGCGGCATTAAGCGGCAGATAAATTTTGCGGCATTTGAAATCGTTGATGAGCCCTTCCAGGCCGCCGCTATTCTTGGCAAGGCAGGAGCTGAGAAAAACAGTATCGACCGTCTGAACCCCGCGGCTTATCAGAAATGGCTTGACGATCCGGTCCCATTCATTGCCGGGCCGGGATTTGCCGGTATTGATGAGCAGGTTATGCCTCCTTCCAGGAAATTCCAGAAATGCCACACTTCCCTGTTTTAAATGCAAGACATCAATTTTAAGCGCAGGTTCGCGGGAGAGTATCAGGACATAGACTGTGATCACGACGGCAGAAACCGCCAAACCTGACACAACCCAGGCGGATCGAAGCCATTTTTTGCTGTCCTCGGGCAGGAGAATAAAAACAAGAATCGCTCCGTAATAAGCCCAGACAATCAGCAAGGGCGGCGAAGGCACATGGAAACTTGCGAATGGAAGCCGGGCAAGGAGGCCGTTAATTTGCAGCGAAAGTCTTACGGCCGCCAAAGGAAGCTGGCCGGCAAAAACAGCCCAACCGGGTTTCAGGAAAAATAACGGAAGAATGATAAAACCCAGAAAGGTCGCAAGATTCATAAGAGGAACCAAGGCCAGATTGGCCAAAAAGCTGATAGGCGATGCAATCCGGAAGTAGTAAAGGACAAGGGGCAGGGTTGCCAGCGTAGCCGCAAACGTGGCGGTCAGAATATCGGCAAAAAATCCTGTCACTTTCTGAAAAATAAAAAGCGCCGTTCCGCGCTTCTGCTTGCTGCCGGCAGTCCCTGTTCTAAACCAGGGCATGAAAATAAAGATCCCGAGTACAGAGAGAAATGAAAGCTGGAAACCGGCGGAGAAAAGATTCTCCGTGTCAAAAACCATAAGAAAGAAAAAAGCCACGGCCAGGCTGTTTAAAAGCTCCGTGTCCTTTTCAATCAGCAGGCCCGCAAAAAGAAGGCCGCCCATGATCGCGGCCCTTAGAACGGGAGCGCTCGCCCCCGAAATGGCCGCGTAAAAACCGACCAGAAGCAGCGAAAAGAACGCGTTCCATTTCCGCGGCAGAAACAACCGCAGCAAAAAATAAAGCAGGCCGCCCACAATGGAAACATTCAAGCCGCTCACAGCCAAAAGATGTGCCGTGCCTGTCCGCGCAAAATCGTCCCAAATGGGTTGCGGGATCCGGTTCTGGAATCCGATCAAAAGAGCGGAGATGACTTCTCTTTCGGGAAAAGGGAAATACCGGTCAATATGCCTTTTAATGGTTTCACGCGTTTTTAAAATAAGGGACAAAATAGAACCGTCCCCTTTTTTCAGGCAGCGCACGCTCCTGCGGCCATATCCTTTAAAAATGAGCTGGATTTTCCGGCTCGCAAGGTAGCGGCGGTAATCAAACTGGCCGGGATAATGGCCCTCTTCCGGCATTTCAAAAAAACCGCGCAATTGCAGTTCATCCCCGAAGGCGGGATGGGCACGAGAATTGATAAGAAAAACCTGCACCTTTCCCTGCACTGCCCCCGTCAAGGGACGGCTCCGCTCCGCATCGCCGCCACCTGCCTGTGGCCTGGAACCACGGGCAGGTACTGCTCCGGAAACCCCGGGCATGCCCGGGGCATCCTCCGCTGTGAACTCGCCCAACTTGAGATTGAAGGATGAAAAGACAAAAGAAACCATATCCCGTTTGCCTTGCCAGGTTATTTCAGGTAGAGAAACCACGGTTCCTGTCAAGCTCAGGCCCGAGCCACCCACGGCTTGATCAGGCTGGCCTGAAATATCTAATCGACCGATGGCCTTGGCAGGAAGGATATGATTCTCCGCCTCTGCCAGCGCTCCGAGAAGAAAAAAGCCCGTGACCAGAAGGGCCAGAAAAATTTTTCTATTCCGGATGAACGGGATAACAGCGGCAAGTCCAAGCAGCAGAACCAGAATGGGCCGGGCTTCCCACGCGCCCCATCTCGCAAGGCACACCCCCACAGCAAAAACGACGCCGAGAGGGATCATGGGACGATTCACGGCCCAAGTGGCAGCCGCTCGCTGCCCTGACCAAGCCGCCCCGCGGGGTTGGCGCGGGGCGGCCGGAATCCCTTGATTCCGGCACGCTCGCAGGACCGTGAGGGTCCGGTCTTCGCAGGCCGGAATCCCCCCGAGCGAAGCGCGAAATAAAGGAACAAGAAAAGAAAAAGGAGATAAAGAATCTGCCTTTGATAGCGATCCACAAAAGGGAGACGGCAAGAATTGGAAAACTTTGAAGAGCAGGTCTAAATTTTATATGAAAACGGGAAATCAGTCCAGATAAATGGTGAATCTCTTTCCGTTGAGCTCCAACGTCGCAGATCCCTCGTAAATGCTTACCACCCTGGCGCCGTCGACCACACTTCCGACTTCCACCAGCTTATTATTGATCATCGCACTCCAATGCCCGCCGGAGGTAACAACGCCTGTAATAAAAAAATTCACGGGGGGAACTGATGCAACTTTTTGAAGCAGCGGAGCCCTCGCCGATTTTTTTCTTACACTCGCCCTTTTCCTGGCCATGACATATTTCAGGCCATCCGCCTTCTGAGAAATCACCGCCGGAGCAGGCGCTTCATGATGCGTGGTGAGAGATAGGTGTTTTGCCATCGAAAGAATCGACCAGGACAAGGCCACAGCACCCACAAAGGTCAGGAGGAAAATTTTGAACGGTCGCGACAGCTTTTGCTTTTGTCTGATTCGAACAACCGGCGCGGGCTCCGCTGCCTTTGGTTTTTTTTGAGCCAGCTCGACAATCGCGTCGATGGAAAGATTGTACGGCTCTAGCCGTTTCTGCTGCTCCGCTTCTGCTTTTTTGAGCGCGGAATGAATCACACTCATCAGACCATCACGCCTTCCGCATCCTGAAACGCGCATTCAACGATTTTCTCATCAAGCGTCCGAGACTCCCTCACATAGGCCGTGAGCATGGCTTTATCGCAAAGCGAATTGATAAGTCGCGGCACTCCCTGCGTCACATTATAAATCAGGGTGATGGCATCCGGCGTGAAAGCCACTTTCCCAAATCCTCCGGCCACGCGAATCCGCCATGCAATGTATTCTCCCGTCTCCTGCGCATCCAGAGCCGTCAAGTGATAGCGCAGCGCAATCCGCTGTCTGAGTTGCGTGAGCGAAGGATGCCGCAATGTCTCACGAAGTTCCGGCTGTCCCACCAGAACAATCTGAAGCAACTTCTCGCGTTCAGTTTCGAGATTGGAAAGAAGCCGGATCTGCTCCAACGTCTTCATCTTCAAGTTCTGCGCTTCGTCGATAATCAGAACGGACGTCATCCCCTGCTGCCCAACATGGAGAAGAAACTTATTGAGCGCGTCAAAATAGCCCTTCCGGTTGCGTTGCTTGCACTCAATTCCGAAATCCTCCACGATGGCGCCCAAAAGCTGCACATCCGAAAGCCCGGGATTCACCACCAGCGCCGTCTTGGCCTTGCCGGCTACTTCCGTAAGCAGGCGGCGGCAAAGCGTGGTCTTCCCTGCCCCTATTTCACCCGTGATTTCGATGAACCCCTTGCGATAATTGACGCCGTAGACCAGCGTGGCAAAAGCCTCCTGGTGTTTGCGGCTGAAGTAGATGTAGCGGGGATCCGGAGTCATGCAAAACGGTTCTTCGTTGAGACCAAAGAAATTTTTATACATATCGTTTTCTTAGACGCATGAAAGCTCGAATACTTTTCCGTCTTTGCGGGAAAGCTCGATGCTGAGTGTCGGGATTCTCGAGCTCAAAAACTGTTGGGTCCGCTTGGAAACAATCTCCCGCACTTTGTAACGCCCTCCATGGAACCGCAAATCGGGGAAAAGAACGGCAGCGCTTTTATCCTCCATTCCATTATTAACGGCTATTAAGTAATATTTCTTACCTCTTTTATACAACGCGGTCTTGACATCCTTGGTGGTCGTGTAGGCGTATAGGGGTATCCGGAAATACCTCAAGATGGCAAAAATCAGCTCCTTGTTTTGTTCCACGCCAAGGTGAAGGATCCGGCCCTTTCCGCAACGCTTGAGATAACCGATTACCACCCGGCCGTATCCCGCAATCTCGGCCTCGATTTTCTCGCCCTGCGCGTGATCAAACGAATAAACCGAACTCACCACCTCCGCCTGATTCCTTGGTCCGAGACGGACCGTAAAGGGCTTTTTGAACTCGAAAAGAATCCTGGAAGGGTCATGAAATCCTATCAAATTGCAGTCTTTAAAATTTTCATCCTTGCGCGGATAATCACGAAACGCTACGAGAATGCCGCCGGATTTCACATACTCCAGAATATTTTTCTGGGATTCGCGGGACATCCACTGATTGCCGGAATAGAAAAGTATTTTTTTGCGGATATTGCCCAATTTGGGATCATACATCTCATAATCAATATCCGCCTCGTAAAGAGAAGACAGGAGACTGCCTTCCTGGGCAATCGTGCGGGCCGCATATTGTATCGGGATAAAGGTCACGGCCACATCACAGAGTTTTTCCAAAGACGGCGGATCCAGCTTCTTATAAATATGCACCAGGTCCCGGAACACGCTATAGAGCTCATGCCTCACCCGGCCCCATTCATTGATGGGCGACATGTACCAATTGTCGCGGTTGACGAGCATGTACCAGTTCCAGCCGCCGATGCCTCCCAAAAGCGCGGTGAGCGTGATAAGACGGTAATGGTTGGGCGTCAGAATGCCGGATTCGTAATGGCGCGCATGCCAGACGCCGGCGGCAAATTCCGCAATATAAGGGACCTTGGCAAAGGTGCGCGTGTAACGGACCTTGTCCATCATCTTGCGCTGTTCAAACGCGTCCTCCGTTAATTCACTGCTCGGATAAAGATCAATCCCCACGAGATCCGACACCTTTTGCATCTCTGCCCAGTCCTGGGCATAGAAGAAAGGATAAAGATTGAGGTAGATAGGGACATCCACGCCCAGTTTTTTGTAAGCCCGGCAGCACCATTTGGCGCACTCGAGCGAGTAAAAATATTTGAATTCGATATAATCGATATTGCGCTGAAGTTCCCGGTCGCCCTTCAGTGGAAGCCCGCGGTAATTGGCCAGCATGCAGGCAATAAAAGGCCCGGCTTCCTCAAAACGCTTATACTGCGTTCCCCAGTTTTCGTTGAGAAGCCCGATGCGGTTTCCATATTTGACCTTGAGAAAATTCTGGAACATGCCGGGCTTGCTTGAGAGGCCGTACTGTTCGCCAAAAATATCCGGCCAGGGATCGATTTCATTATCCGCTTGAAGAAGGATAATATGGCCGCCCGGCTTGGTCGCAAAAAACGGCTTGAGAATAGCCGTCACTTCCCGCATGTAATTTTCTGCGTATTTTAAAAACTGGGGATGAAGCCGGTGATATTTGTAGGCGTATGGGGGCACTCCCTCGTTGGGCCATTCACTGTAGATGTAAGGGCCGGGGCGGATAATGACCCAGAACCCCTCTTCACGGGTGAGTTCGAGGAATCGTTTCAGATTGTGGGTTTCGTCAGTCTGGCCGGTAAAATCAAAATGGCCGCGCGTGGGTTCATGATAATCCCAGGGAATATAGGTGGAGACGACATTAAGCCCCATCTCCCTGACTCTTTCAAGAATGGCTTTCCAGTAGGAAGGATTGAGACGCCAATAATGGACTTCGCCGCTCAAAAGTGAAATTTCTTTTGAGCCGACAAGGATTTTCCCCTTTTTAATCTCAACTTTGGGCATGAACTAGACCACAATGTTGACGAGCCGGTGTTGAATCACGATCACCTTGTGAATTTTTTTCCCCTCGATCCACTGCTTAACCTTTTCGTCTTGAAGAGCCCTGGCCTTAAGCTCTTCTTCGGAAATATCCACGGGCACCATGGCCCTGGACCTCACCTTGCCCGTAACCTGAAACGCCACTTCTTCTTCACTTTCAACCAGATAGGAGCCATCATATACTGGCCACGGATCATAAGCCAGCGTTCCGGGATGCCTGAGCTTGGTCCACAATTCCTCGGCCAGGTGCGGGGCAAAAGGCGAGAGAAGCAGGACAAATGATTCCATGACATCAAGCGGGCGTGTTTCGGTTTTTGAAAAATCATTCACAAAAATCATCATGGCGGAAATGGCTGTGTTAAAACGCATCGAGTCTAAATCTTCCGTCACTTTCTTGATAGTCTTATGAAGAATCTTGAGCTGCTCCAGGCTTGCCGGCTGTTTTTTGATTTCCTTGTGCAAATTCCCGGCCTCATCCGCAAACAGGCGCCACACGCGGCCAAGAAACCGGTACACACCCTCGACACCGCGCATGGACCACGGTTTCACAATCTCAAGCGGGCCCATGAACATTTCATAAAGCCGCATGCTGTCCGCGCCGTACTCGCGAATCACGTCATCCGGATTGATCACATTGCCGCGCGACTTGGACATTTTCTGCCCATCCTCGCCGAGAATCATGCCTTGATTAACCAGCCGATAAAAGGGCTCCGGCATAGACACCACGCCGATGTCATAAAGCACCTTGTGCCAGAACCGAGAATAAAGAAGATGCAACACCGCATGCTCGGCACCGCCCACGTAAAGATCCACCGGCATCCAGTATTTTTCTTTTTTAGGATCTACAAGTTTCTCGTGATTCTTTGGATCCAGGTAGCGCAAATAATACCAGCATGAGCCCGCCCATTGCGGCATGGTGTTGGTCTCTCTTTCCGCTGGCCCCTTACATTTCGGGCAAGTGGCTTCCTTCCATAGAGAGCCGTCTGGTTTCTGCGCATAAGCCAAAGGAGGTTTAATAAAAGTAAGATTTTTTTCAGACGCAGTTTTAACTTCTATCTCAAAATCGTCACTTGAGAAAATACCAGTAGTGCTAGCAGTCGGAGTAATTTCTGCCTTTCGTTTAAAGTCCGACATGGGAGGAAGTTTTAGAGGAAGTTGATCTTCCGGCACCGCAACTTTTGCGCATTTTTCGCAGTGCACAATCGGAATAGGCTCTCCCCAATAACGCTGGCGTGAGAATAACCAGTCTCCAAGTCTATACTGAACGGTTTTGCTTCCTTTTTGATTCTTTTCTAGCCATTCCGTTATTTTTTTCTTGGCATCTTCACATGCCAATCCATCTATGGAAAACAAATGATTCGGACTATGCGAATTCATACAAATCTCATTTTGAGTCTGCGTAAATGGTAATCCTTCCATATCGTTTCGATCATACCGCGGACCACCCTGTTCAAGATTTTCCTTCGAAGTTGCGGCAGCTTGTGGAAATATTACACGCTTGATTGGTAATTGATATTTCTTAGCAAATTCGAAATCCCGCTCGTCATGCGCGGGAACTGCCATAATTGCACCCGTTCCATAGCGGATCAAAACGTAATCAGCAATCCAAATGGGAATTTTTTCATCATTAACCGGATTAATGGCATAGGCGCCTGTAAATACTCCTGTTTTCTCTTTACTAAGTTCTGCCCTTTCAAAATCACTTTTTCTGGAAGCTTGATTCTGATAATGCTCAACCTTTTCTCTTTGTTCTTCTGTAACAATCTGATCGACGAGATAATGTTCGGGTGATAATACAGCATAGGTAGCTCCGAAAAGTGTATCTGGACGAGTTGTGTAAACGGTAAAATAATCACGCTCTAAATCAACTATATAATCTTTGTTTTTATATGCATTCGGATTCCTTGAAGAAGCCAATTTAAAGTCGACGAGAGCTCCCTCACTTCTGCTGATCCAGTTCCGCTGCATCTCTTTGATCGGCTCCGGCCAATCAAGAGTTTCAAGGTCTGAAAGTAATTGCTCTGCATATTTCGTAATCCTGAGCATCCATTGAAGCATCAAGCCGCGATAGACGGGATGATTGCCGCGCTCGCTTTTGCCGTCGATCACCTCTTCATTGGCGAGGACAGTCCCGAGTGCGGGACACCAGTTGACGGGAACTTTCTTGAGATAGGCCAGCCCTTTTTCATATAATTTGAGAAATATCCATTGCGTCCAGCGATAATAGTCCGGGTCCGTGGTGTTGATTTCCCGGTCCCAGTCATAACTGAAGCCGAGCTTTTGAATTTGCCGCTTGAAGGTTTGCACATTTTTTTCGGTCGTGGCCCGGGGATGGGTTCCGGTTTCAATCGCATGCTGCTCGGCCGGAAGCCCGAACGCGTCCCAGCCCATGGGATGAAGCACGTTCAGGCCCTTCATTCTTTTGTAGCGCGCCACAATATCCGTGGCCGTATACCCTTCGGGATGTCCGACATGCAGGCCTGCGCCCGAAGGATACGGGAACATATCCAGAACGTAATATTTCGGCTTTTCGCTTCCCGGTTCGCCGGGATCCGGAGTGCGGAAGGTTTTATTTTTCAGCCAGTAGGCCTGCCATTTGGCTTCGATAAGGTCGAAAGGATAACTTTTTTCTCTAGCAGTATTTTCCATACGGAAGAATTCCCTTTAAGGGAGGTCATTCTAACACAAGGGGTTATGAGGAACAACGTCAAGTTGCCTTGACACATAGTGAGATGGAAAGTAGAATTGACGCCTTATTGAATTTTTAAAATAGTTTTTGACGCTGTGGCCGGCTTCTCGTTTGTTTGGAACGTCGGGAGCTGGCCCACACCGTTTGGAATTCTGTGGGCCGGTAGTTCAGTTGGGAGAACGCTACAATGGCATTGTAGAGGTCAGGGGTTCAACTCCCCTCCGGTCCACCATTTTTTCGCTGGCGCTCAAAAATGGTGCTGCTCGCTACGCTCGCTGCACCAACTGAAAAAAGCCAGCCGGAGTGGCGGAACTGGCAGACGCGCGCGACTCAAAATCGCGTGCCCGCAAGGGCATGTGGGTTCGACCCCCTCCTCCGGCACGTCCCTGCCAAATGGCGGGAACGACCGGAAGAGTGGCGAAATTTCTTAGATCCTAGAACAACGTTTCCGGATTGACCGGAATCCCTCTCTGATGACCAGGGACTAATCCAGCCACAAAATCAACAGCGCCGCTTCCGCAACGCAGCAAAGTCTTGCCAATTCCCTTAACGCCTCCTCCCAAATAATGGGTACCAAGGGGCATTTTTTCAGGTTTGGCATCACGGATACCACGGAAAATCTCAAAAGGCGAAGAAACGATATTCTTGCCTCCACGCACATAGGCATGCTTTACCCCGCCCAGATACGTGCCGGTATCACCCGCCAGGGCTCCCTGGGGTATCAAAAGCCCTAAAAACATCACTGCAACCATAATGTTCACAATATTTTTCATTGTTTGAACCTCCTTCAAGAAGGCCTTTGAAGGCCTTCTTGATCTTCCCATACTGCTACTTTAAATCTTATATGGCGTTATGCCCTATTTACAAATAGGTAGGCCTTCCCTTTACCCACTAGATGATGCGTTACCTCAATTACTATCACAAGATATAGAAATTATCCCCCAGAAATAATTCTTCCCGGCTAAAGCTCGAATCAATATGGCCGATAGCTAATCACACGACAATAGGGTGGTATTACGACAAGGAGGTCAGAATGCAGCAACCGACTTACGTTTGTTCGGCATGTCAGTGGTCTGGTGAGGAAAACAAATTCGTTACCAAGATCCTGAGCATCATGTACCGGTCCAAGCACGACAATATTCAGGCCTTCAAGCAGATCAAATGCCCCAAATGCAATAATCTGGTCACGATTATTTTCGAAACCCTCGACGGCCCGGTCGCAAAATAAATTTAAGCGGGCTTATCTTCCCTTCCCGAGGTGGGCTAAAATTAATGACGTGCTATGCTGTAAAGCAGCTTCTCCTGAAATAATCAGGTCGGCGTAATTTTGGGTGGGAAGAATGTAGCGCTCCGTCATGGGGCGGACGGTTTCGTTGTATTGACTGGCAATCGATTCCAGTGACCTGGCGCGCTCCCGCAAGTCCCTTTCTTTTCTCCGCGAAAAACAAATTTCATCCGGCGCGGTCACGAAAATTTTCAGTGAGAAAAATCTCCTTATTTCCTCCCAATGAAAGGCGAACAATCCTTCCACGATGACATAAGGTGCGGAAACGATTCTTTCCGTTCGCCGGTCGCGTGTGTGTGTCGCGAATAAATAAACAGGCTTATCCACCGCTTCTCCGCAGGACAAGGCGCGGAGCTGCCTGGCCAAGAGATCCGAGTCAATCGTGTCCGGAGCGTCAAAATTGATTTTTTCTCTCTCCGCCGGCGAGAGATGAGACTGGTCGCGATAATAAGAATCCAGAGAAATAACCGCGGAAGGGGAAAGATGAAGCGCCCCGGCCAAATTCCCGGCAAGCATACTTTTTCCGGAGCCGGAAGGCCCGGCAATGCCGATCAGACAAGGCTTTTGAGATTTCATGGATTGTTCATCAAGTTTGCAAAGGCACGGCTTTGGGAGGCAACACCTGATCGCGCAGTCTTAAAAAAGGTCTTTCAATGAGTACGGTGAACAAATAACCTGCCAACACGGAAATGCTGAGATAAACTATGATCTGCACCGCTGCCGCGGCTCCGCTCCAGGGAATGGCCCGGCCCAAATACATCTGGACCTCCGCGTAAAACGGTAATTTCATGAAAGGCCAGAACCAGTGCCAGAGGTAAATATTGTAGGACCAAACGCCCACCGCAGCCACGGACTTCGCGATTCGGGAATTTTCAAAACGTCCCATCCCGCGCGTTACGGCCAGCATCAAAATAATGGCATAGCCGCTAGCCACCGTGAGAAGCCCCAAGGGAAAAATAATTTTCTCCTTGGGGGAAAAAAACAAGCTGGGGCTGATCAAAACCACGGCGCATGCAAGCCAGGGCCAGGGCCTTGCCGCCCATTGAATGCAGCGGTCCCGGTGCATTTTCCAGAGATACTGGCAGTAAACTCCTAGAAACAAACTGTCGAAACGGAAATGACTCATCATAAAGTCATTAGGGTGAAACCCGAAAAAAAACCGGGCGGTGCGCATTGCCAAACAGATGGCGACAAAAAATGAAGCCAGCGCCGGGATAAAGGCGAGCGAATGGAGTTTTTTCCCGCGGGCCATACGGGCCACAGCCACAAGGATCAGGGGAAGCGTCAAATAAAAATGCTCCTCAACTGCCAGAGACCAGGTAATAACATTCGTGTCCTGATCCAAATAGTTTTGCAAGAAAAAAAAATGCGCGAAAGGCCCGCGGATCCAGCCCGTGGTTTGCGTGACAGCAAGAACCAGAAGCAAAAAATAATACGAGGGTAAAATTTTGAACTCACGGCGGCACCAAAAACGAAACACGTCAATGCTCCCGGTCCGGCCTAATTCATTCAGCAAGAGCCCTCCTATCAAAAACCCGCTCAGGACGAAAAAAAGATCCACGCCTGTCCAACCGAGCAGTTTGATCCTCCAAAAAATAAATCCCGTCACTCCGGAGACCTCGGGCTGGCCGGGGATAAGCGCCGGCAGGGAATGGTGGATAACCACCAAAATTACGGCCAAACCGCGCAAAACATCAAGAGAAGTGACTCTTCTGGGCATGTCGTATTATATAGCGGTTGAATTAAGCGGAACTGAAGCTGGCTGGGAAGAAAGCCGGAATCAAGCAGCGCCGCGCGGCAACTCCGCGGCACTGCTTGGATAGCGGGCGGCGGGTGGCCGCCTCGTTCAGGCTGCGTGAGCCAGGAGAAGCATGGCCTGTATATTTTGCTGAAAGTCCGCCAGGAGGGATGCGGTGAGGGAAATCGTGCCGTCCTTGTTGAATTGTAAACCAAACGGAAATTCGTATTGCTTAGAAAGCGCCACGGCCGTAAGAAGATAAGAGGTGCGGTAGTCCATTTGGTCGATAAAACTTTTCCGGTCCACAAGCATGCGGACAGTCTCCTGCGAGGCAAGTGATTCCTTCGACAAAGTTCCCGGTGCGGCGAATTCCTCATCGCCCAGCAAAACCAGGCGGCCCAGGTCCGTAGCCGGCACGCCGAAAAGCCCCGCAACCCGGCTCATGATATTGTGCCGGTCCGTTGCGTCATTCAGCTCGGAAACCGGTTTATGATAGCGCAAAATCCCAACATTATGATTGGCGACCCGGTCATTGAATCTTAATTTCGCAGCATCAAACTCCTCCTGATTACGGGCGAGAAGAATAATTTTAGCGTTCCGGATAGGTAAGGCCCTTGCTTGTTCAAGAAGCTTTTCCATGGCCGCAGGACTGTATTGCAGCACCACCACACCATGTTTTCCCTGCGTCTGGGCCGCATTATAAATTTTTTCAGAGGTGGTTCTTTGCTTTTGCTCCGCACCCATGCTTTTCGCCTCGAGTATATTTCCACTGGCTTTAATCTGTATATTTCTAATCTGGGGCGTCAATCGTTTTTCCGGTTCATTTTTGGGCGCATGGGGAGGATGCACATTCACGGCGACCACCAGCCGCATAGGCCCTAAATCAGCTGCCCCGCCGGAAATTTTATGCACCTCCTGTCCGTCAAGCATAAGATGAAAATAGTCATCTTTAGCAGCCGACCGCGTGAGCTGAAACGAAACCCACCGGCCCCTTGGAATCGACGCGTCAAGCTGGCTTCCCGTATTGCCGTAAGCGCCATTGCTGCGGTCATAATCATTTTTACCTCCGTCGATAAAACCGCCGGGCAGGGTCCTGATGGAATGAACTTTCCCCGTGAGCTGAGAAAACACATAACTGGGGCCTATTTTTTTCGTTTCGGAATTATAAAGACCGATTAAAATCGACCGCTGCTTTTGCGGATCTTCAGGGATTAGAATTTCTCCCGAAATTTCCATCTGCCCGGCCGCGCCTTTGCGGATATTGATGGTCTGCTCAAATACCATAAACCGCCCCACATCCGTGTTCCCGATAGAAGGGTTCCCGTCCAGATTCCAAATTTCATGATTGGGGGCTAATTCCTTGACGCCGTTATTAAAAAATTCCGCGCCGCCAAAGTCCGGCTGGCCGTTCCAGACTTTGACTTCTTTCATTGGGCCTGCATCTCCCTGCCCCTTATCCGTAACCTTGGGGCCTTTCTTGATGTCATCCGGTTTTACCGGCACCGGAGGTTCTTTGGGCTCGGATTCTACCGGTTTTTTATTGGGCCAAGACCAGACAATCCCGATAATCAACCCGACCGCGACCAGCATTGCGAGAACTATTTTCCATGGGCTCAATCTCGGTTTTTTAATGATAGTTGTTTGCCCGGGATCCACAAAGTCCACCGTCTTCAGCTGGGAAGGTTCTCCTGGCGCACTAATCAATTCTTGAGGCTGAATGTGGAAGTGGGCATCTTGGGGCGGCGTCCATCCATCCAAAGCATTTCGAAATTCGAGGGCTGACTGATAACGGTCTCTGGGCTTGTCTGCCAGGGCCTTTTTTAGAATGTCTACAATAACAGGGTCCAACCCGAATTTTTCTATGCCCGCATGTTTATTCTGCTGCTGTCTCGTGATAATCTCAACAGCGGTTTCACCTTCAAAGGGACGCTGCCCGGTGAGCAGTAAAAATAAAATAAGACCAGCCGCGTAAATATCTGTGGTCTGATCCAGGTTCTTTTCCCCTCTTGCCTGCTCCGGCGATGTAAAACCCGGTGTTCCGATAAAGGCCTTTTCTTCCGTCAAGGTTTTGTCTATCACCTCGTCAAGATCGTCATCATCGCGCACGCCAGTGGGCAGATAGCGTGCCAAACCGAAATCAAAGATTCTGACAAAATCATCATGTTCTTTCTCAATCTTAATATTCCCGGGCGACAAATCACGATGGATGATTCCTTGCTCATGAACCTGTATCAAGCTGGAAAGTAATTGATGCATAACTGCTTTAGAACGCGACCATTTCTGAACAACTGGTGTCTTCGTATCCTTACCCATCTCTGCCACCCATTCCCTCAATTCAGTGCCCGGCGCCCATTCCATGACATAGTAAACCTGGCGGTATTGGGGGGCATCGGCATTAAACGTGAGGCTTTGAAATTCATCCAGGTTCGGGAGATTGCCTGCAAGGTATTTGGCCACATAGGGGTTGGTCTGAATTTGCTGCAAAAGCCGCGCTTCGCGGTAAAAACGCCCTCTAAGCACTCTATCGGAAATACTCGAACGGGGAAGCTGCTTAATCACCACCTTTTTGTTAGACTCGACTTCAAGCGCTTCCCAGGCAATGCCCATACCTCCACGCCCCAATCTAGATATGATCCTAAACCGTCCATCCCGGGTCAGCTTTCCCGGCGCCAAACCGTGTTCACCCTCCTCAAGAAGCTCCTCAACAATATGGTCCAGCCCTTGCGGCCTCCGGTTCTTTTCCAAGACCACACCAAGCCATTGCGATACGGTGATAGTACCCGGCTGGGGTACAGCCGCCTTTCCTCTTTTAGTAGCTTTAGCGAATGCCCTTCCTGGTTTTGACGCCGCTTCAAGCTGGTTTAAAATACTGTAAAAAGTCGAGGAAACCTCGTTTATTTCTTCAGGATTTTGCGATACGCCAGAAAGCAAAATGCGGTAAAAAAAGAAGGCAAACAGCGTATTGCGATGATAATCATCCGCAAGACTCCGGAACGCTGCAGTGTTGAAAGTAAACCTGCCTTCCGTATCATCCAATTTCACACCTATCAAATAGCTATCCTGCTGCGCCTCATCAGACACTTTTCCGCCGTAGGGCTCAAAAATCAGTTTAAAATCACCCGTCGGGTATTCTTTGAGCCTCTTTTCAAGCTGGAATTTTAACTCAGCCGAATGAAAAATTTGATCCAGCAAAGTTCTTTGATGACTAACACTTAAACCCAGGCCAGCATCATTAGCCGCCTGGACGATTTCAATAACTACTTGCCTTTTAAGGACGTCATAATTGATCTGCTCCGGTGCCGGAAAGGGGTTGATGGTGACCTGCTTAAAAAGGCTCTCTGCCTGCAAGCCTTGTTTCTGCAGAAACTCCCGGACCTGATTCATGTTCACCACCATGATCCCATCGCCGAGCGAGGCGGCCTGTGCGGGAGTAAAGCGAGACACTCGAGCCGTTTTGCCAAAGGGGTTTGGTAAAGAAGACTGTTTGCCTTGACTGGGTCCTTTATTTACAAAAGTGTTTTCTCCGGCCTTGAGCCGGATATTGGTCACGCGCGGCAGGAGCTTGCTGTCTTGCGGAATAGAACCGACATTCACTGCCACCACCAGTTGAAGTGTCCCATAATCCGCAGGGCCGCTTGAAAACTTATGCACTTCTTTTCCGTCAACATATAAATGGTAGTAATCATCCTGCTTTGTCCGCTCAAGACGGACTTTAAACTCCCTGTTGGCAGGAAGCGGCGCCACGCTTTTGGCCACCGTGCTCCAGGCGCCGTGCTGCACCGGGTAATCATTTTTTTCACCGGTCACAAAAAGAGCATCCATGCTCCGGATAGGAAGCACCGCACCGGCATGCTGCGAAAAAACATAAAGAGGCCCTGTTTTCTTGGTCGTTGCATTGTACACACCCAACACGATAGAACGCTCTCGCTGCGGATCGGCGGGCAGAGTTATATCCGCTGAAATTTCAAGCGACCGGCCTGGTGAAAAATCGATTTGCTGGGGGAACACTATAAACTGTCCCACGGTTTTATTGCTAAGGGCAGGTTTGCCGTTCACATTCTGGACAACATGATTGGGATCGGCAATTCTTTTGCCCTTGTCAAAAAACAAAGCCCCGCCAAAATCCGGCTGACCATTCCAGACAGTCACTTCCTTTAATGGGCCCTCCGGCTGCGACTGGCCAGGTCGGGAAATGCCCTTGGCAGGAGGTTGAACCGTTTTGCCCGAGGGAGTTGCGGGTTTTACGCCACTATTGGCTGTTTGCTTGGGCAAAAGCGTCTTGGCCAAAATTAGGCCCAATGCCGACAGTCCTGCCGCTGGAATAAGCCATAATGGTTTCCGCGTTCTGCTGGGCCGGGTGACAGGTCTCCCTTCCCGCTCCACCAGCCGGGTTTCTATCTGCGAAGCTGGTATAATAGAAGTTCCTTTGGCTGCTTCGATGTTCACTGCCGTATCTGCCTGCCCGGGCTCCCATGCTTCCAAAGCTTCCAAAAAATCATGAGCTGTGGCGTATCTGTCATCCGGATCTTCCGCAATGGCCTTTTGGATAATCCCGGTGATCACAGGATCAAGGCCTTGGGATGAGAGATCCACATGTCTATTGGCTTGCTGATCCAGGACAACCCGGAGACGATCTGCGGATGGAAACAAAGTATCCCCGGTCAGCAGAAAATACAAAATAGCTCCCGCCGAATAAATATCTGACCTGAACCCCATTTTCTCTCTTTCTCCGCGCGCCTGCTCCGGCGACATATACCTTAGGGTCCCAATCGCGAGGCCTGTGTGTGTCATGGTTTCCTCAACCGGCGTATCAATGTCGTCTTCATCACGCTCATGCCGGGCCAGCCCAAAATCAAAAATACGCACGAAATCCCTATCTTGCGAATCAATGTTGATGTTGGAAGGTGTTAAATCTCTATGGAGGGTATGATTTTTGTGGATCTGAACCAATGCCTGCAGGATTTGGATCATAATATTCTTAGCCCGGGGCCAGCTTGTCCTGACCGCATCCTCCGCTTTCAATTGAGCCAGATACGTATCAAGACGGATGCCGGGCGCCAATTCCATGACATAAGAGGGATGCACATATTGCGGGTCCTTGGGATTCAAAAGCCATCCGCTGCCCCCGGCTGAATCAGGGCGGTTATGCGCGATCAATTTAGCCACATGAGGGTTGCCGTGATTGCGGATCAGCGCGTCAATTTCTCTGCCAAATCGCCTGCGCATCGCTTCGTTTCGCAGATTATCCGGCCGCAGCTGTTTTATGACCACCTCCGCCTCATTGGCGAGATTAAGAGCTCTCCAGGTAATCCCCATTCCACCCCGGATTAACCTCTCAAGAATTTTATATTCACCGCCCTGAATCTTCACAATGGTGCCTGGACGGAAATCATGCTCCGCGTCAAGAAGAAGCTGCGGGAAAAAATTATAATGATCCAAAGCACTCCTGCGCACCATAACGTGGTCTAGCCATTCCGTGGCCGCATTGCCGAGATAAGGTATCTTGGCTACATCCTTGGATTCTATGATTCTCTCTGCAGTCTGGAAAAGCCGCTGGAGTGAGCTGAAAAAACGCGCCGGTTTGTCCAGGTCATGGGTGCCCGGACGAAAACCTGCAATCATAAAATCCAGCAGGAAAAAGGCAAAAAGCGCATTACGCGCATATTCATTAGGAATACTTCGGAAGGCCTTGGCATTGATAAAAAGCTTCACTCCGGTATCGGTCATATCTTGCGAGATAAGAAAAAAAGCATCTTTAGACTGGCGAGGTATGCCGCTGTCTGACGTTCCGGGTGCCACAAGATCCTGCTCAGGGACTTGCTGGCCTTGAGGCTCAAAAACTATTCGGAAATTAGTCCCTGCACTTTTCAGCCGTTTCAATCTTTCAATAATTCCAGAATCTCTCGCAACAGAATCTAAACCAAAGAGAGTTTGAGTGTGAGCATCCTCAAGAAGAATCTGTTGATAATCCGGATTGAGACCCGCGCCTGCCTTGTTGGCTGTTGCTACAAGTTCTGAAATCAAAGTTCGAACACTTCTTTCAGAAACCTCTCCCGCATCTTTGGGGAACAACGGCATTTCAGCAGAGGCAAAGCTAGCTGGTTCGACTTTTTGACTCGCAAGAAGCGCCTCTACCTGCGTCATATCCACGGCCATGATCCCGGTAGTGCCAAGCGAGGCGGCCTGCGCCTGTGCCAGCAAACGGCGGTCAGTATCAGCAAGGCGCCGGCCATAGCGCGCCAAGGCAGATGTTCTTTGCCCCGGCGGAAGGACCCGCGCAGCCGCAAGCGTCAAGGTTACAGCCTTACCCCGGAAAGAGGGCTCGGTCAAAAGGTCTATATTTTTTACCGTAGAAAATTTTGCCAGCGCCTCCTCATAATCATCATCAACCTTATAACCCGCAAGCCGTTTCCAATAGATGCTGTCGTCCGTCAGCTCTTCAATTTTCGGCGACAAAACGGCAAAAGCAATTCCCTTGTCCTTGAAAATTTTCGTGATTTCCTCCCGGTGAAAACCGCCGGAAATAAAAAAGGTTTTGGCTTCCAGATTCTTTTCTGCCAGTTGAAGGAGGTTTGAGGCCAGAGCCCGGTTTCTTTTCTCAGCCAAAGCGTAAAATTGCCGTGGCTGGCGCTCTGCCTGCGCCAGGATGGAAAAATCTTTTTCGCGCGGGCGAAGACTGCGTGAGAGCATGAATTGATTGTCCGATATTTTTTTCTTCAGAAATTCAAGAGAATAATCCGCGGATGCCAGCGCTTCGCGATACTGCTCCGGAGCAAGCTCAAAAGAAAAAAGGTGTTTGTAAAATTGAAGCGTTTTGTCAGCCGCAAAAGTATCGCGCGCTTCGGGATAGGCCAGCATTTTGGCCCATAGTTCAGCCGTCAGAGTCCTGATTTCCTTGAAAAGGTTTTGAGAATCCAGAGACTCCAGCAGTTCAAGCATCCTGCCCCTTTGGGCAAGAACCGGGTATTTTTCCGGCAGCGAAGCGTCTTTTTGCCAGAGATCCAGAATCCTCTCTTCGGTGAGAGTTTCACCGGATTCCGCGGCAAAGGCTTGGATGGCTCTTGCCAGGACCGGCGCTGTGATTTGTTCCTCCAGGCTTTTAAGCTCAAAAAACTGCCGGAAGGCCTGATACGGAGACAAATCAAGGGCCAACTTCCTGGCCATTTCCTTTAAAAAAGAAAGATGTTTGGAAAAATAGGAGCCGCCGCGTTCGAATTTTCGAGTGCTCTGATCCAACCCCATCATGTCCGGACGGTAATTTTTCTGTTTAAGCGTCTCCACTGCTTTTTCCAGACGGGCGAGTGCTCTCTCCGCCTCATCCCGGATGGAGAGATAAAAACGGTAGCTGGCCCGGTTTTGCTCCACCAGCGCGGGATCGTCCACGCCGAAAAGGCGCGCCTTGCGGTTATGAACGGCCGCAAAATAATCCGCACCGTCAATCTCACCGCTTTTTAGAAAATAATCCGCCACACGGGTACGCACAAATTTGTCCGGAAAAGCTGAAAGCACGCGGTGATCGATTTCTCCGGGAGCTGTGCCTTCCAGCGCAATCCAGGGATGCGACAGGCCGGATTTGGGAGCCAGCAGGCGCAGGGATTCGGCAATATTCTTGAGCGCTTGGACATTGCTGTGCGCTTCTTCAAAAAAAACAATCAGTTTTTGGGAAGGATTCCTGAGCGCTGTCTCCATTTGAACTTTTTTCAGGCCGGGAACAAAAAAATCGCTGACTTTGACAAATTGCTCCAAATTAGCGGAAGGATGATTAGACTGGAACGCCACGGAAATAGAATCCGGCGCGCTTCCCCACACGGTTTGCGTCACACAGAAAATCAGCGCAACCAGGCTGCTCAAAAACTTGAATCCGTGCGAGCGTGAAAAGGAATGAAGTGTCATTTTAGTAGAATCATTTCTGTTGATTTTAACAGTATGATAATATACCACAATGAGTTATGGATTACAAATTCATACTTATTAAATTTATTAAATTATTATAGCTAAAAATATAGCCTTAACTTGTTTTATTATAATAGGTTATAACTTGGAAGATTCGATGTTCAGCGTTTTTTTACGATTTCCAGATCAGAAGACGCATAAACCCGTCTGCCGTCCGGCCACTGGGCCTCGGCTTCAACCCAACAAACACCCGGTTTTTCCGGCTTAAAAGTAAAACTGGGTCCGTACGCCGGATCCTGACCGGAGGCCTCCCACACCATCATGGCCTTTGCCGGATCCAATCCCTTGACCTCCAGATGAGCGGTCACGCTTTTCCCCGCTTCCGCCTCAAGCGGCAGTCCATCAATCCGCGCCTTGAAAGGTTTCCAGGATTGATTCTTGGCCGATGTCTGTGCCATAAGAAACGCTAAAATGGCAAGGCCCCGTGCCTCGGTCACAATCGTGAACTCCGTTTCCGGATTAAAGGCATCAGCCCAGCGGTCATACAAAGGAAATGGATTATCCTGGTCATCATCGCGCGGATACGTCAGATCGCGCAGCGCGGTGCCATAGGGCGGCAAATTGGGAAAACCGGTTTGGAGTGCGCCCAGCGGAATCCCGGAAGGCGGCAGGATACGGCGGTCATTCTGGGCATACTGGTGCACAATTTCATGCTGCCGCTTCCATCCAAGGCCGGTGAGAAAAACCACATTATTGGGATTGGCGCCTCCTTCAAAATTCATGTTGCCGGCCATGGCCTCAAAAAATTGCGGCCTGGGATCAAGTTGATAAGCCGCGGCAATGTCAAAAGCCCGATCAAGCGGGAAAAACCATCCTGCAGTCCGGTGTTTTTTAGACTCAAAAGGGAAACTCACCTGGTAAGCATTTCCGGCGGCATGTCGCGTTGCATCTTCTCCCGCAGCCAAAATTTCATACTTGCATTTTTTCCAATGCAAAAGATCCAGTTCCGAGCGTTCCGCGCGGCCGGTTTTATCCGCAAACCCGTAGCTCCGGGCCGCACACCCGTAAAACTCAAACATCCGCCACCAGCCCCATTTTCTGGTTTTGGGATCCGCGGGATTGAATTCCCGCAAAAGAAATTTATGGATTTCAGGGTCTTTGGTGGCGAGAAATAATTCCGTGGCAGCCCAGGCAATTTCGTCATTGTCCATGAAAGTATCGCCGTAATGCGTAATTTTTTGATAAGCGCCCTGCCGCCCGTACTTGGCCCAGGCGCGCTCAAGAAATGCCCACCCTTTCCTGGCTTTTTCAAGATAAAGTTCGGACGCTTCAGGAAAATCTTTTTTAAAAGCGGGAGAAGATGCGGTCTGCGCCAATGCGGCCACAGCTGCGGCAGTAGCCGCGGTGTTTTTTGGGAAAACAACCTGAGGGTCTCCCTGATCCGGGAGCACATTGTCCTCGTATTTTCTGTCCCGAGGATAAACCAGAAAATAAAACCCGCCGTCCGCATCCTGCATCTTAGCCAGAAAATCCGCCTCCCATTTGGCAATCTCGAGCAAATCGCTTTTGCCGTCCCCGCTTTCCGGAAGGCCAAGATTGTCAAGCTCACCCACGCCCGGCAAGGCGTCCACGGCAAAAACCAGATGATGGATCAAAAGCGCGCTATTGATCGTGTACTTGCTGTAATCGCCCGCATCATGATGGCCGCCGCTTACGTCCACTGGCCCTGAATTCACAAAAGGATAGAGACAGGCGCTGACGTCCTTCATGCGGGGCGCGGAGTGGAGTGGGTTTTTAAGAAAATCCTGCGTCATCTTATCGAGAAATTCAGAAACTTTTTTGAATCCGGCCGTGGGAATGTCTGCCGGCGCCTTGTGGCAGGCCTGGTGCGTAAACCGCGAAAAAGGCAATTCATTGGCAGTGCCGCAACGCTGATGATAAAGGCCAAGCGCATAGCCCCGCGCAAAGGCCGCGGCTGCGCCTTCATGAATATAAAACGGAAGCGACACGCCCAGGCCGGGCACCTTTAAATAATAACGCCCTTCTTCCTGAAATTTGCTGAAATCCGCTTCGAGCACATTTTGATACGGCTTGACCGTAGTGGATTGTCCCACGTCCTGCCGTTTCTCAAGCTGGCCCTTGAAAACCACCTTGTGATCTTCATTGACGAGCATAAAACGCTTGCCTTCCGGGATCTTCAACTCCCCCAAATCCCCAAGGTAATAGCCAACAAAAACCTTTTTCGGAAAAGCGGGAACATAACCCACCTGATTCACATGAATGGCAGGACTGAAACGCCATGGATCCAAACCGGCTTTAAAAACGGTTTCAGCCGGCCATAAATTTTGCGACGCATTGCGGACCTCCACCTGGGCGTCTTGGGGCAGGGCCGATGCGAGCTCCAGATAAAAATAATTTCCGATCCGCGCATCCTGTTTTTTAAGCGGCGCATAAAGCGCGCGCCGTTTGAAGCCGGTTTTGTTCACTTGGGCCGGGCTTCCATTCACCTGGACCTCAAAATTTTTGAATTTCTGCGGATCCGCGCCGGAATTCTTTTCGCTGGAAATCCATGTGAGTTCCAAAATTTGCGGGGTAAGCGCCCTCAAGCGGCAAGTGCCGGCTGAAGGAATGGCGGGGGAATCCTCCTCCGGCATAAGTGATACGCCGGGAGAATCAAGTGCGAATATTTTCCCAGTGCCGCTTTGAAAAAAAACGGCTGACAAAATAACTCCGGTCAGAATCAGGATTGGCAGCGGGCTTCCAAACAAACGTTTGGCCATATTCAGAATAAAAAAGGTTTATTTTTCGTGTTCTTCCGGATGAATTTCCTTAGCCGAGAAATTGGTCACAACCCCTCGAAGGTAGGCCAGCATAAGCTTTAGATCATAACGGAAACCGGCGTTGACGGAATAAAAAGATTCCGCCGCGTACAATTCGTCTCTTGTCGGCTTTTCGCCGTAAGCCACGCAGGCCTCGGAAATAATTCCCAGCTTGGACTTTAAATAAAGCTCCCGCCAGTCATTGGAAAGCCCTCTCACTTCTTCCCGGGAACGCGGGCGAACTCCCACAAAACTCATTTTCCCTTTGGCCACGTTTGCCAGCAAAGGCAGAAACCGGAAAAGGAAATCCTTCCATCCTTCCCCTAAACGCTCTTGCCTGAGCACCGCGGGGTTTAAAACTTCGATCGGAAAAGTTTTCCAGTCTTCTTCACGGGAGGATGAAGGCAGGCGGATCACTTCCTTGCAGCAGGTCACCGGCCCTTTTCTAAACAACTTTAAAGCCAGCGTCGTGAGCAGCAAAAGAGGGGTGGTGATGGTGAGCAGTAAAATCGCCGTGAGACGTGAAATCCAGCGCAGGATCCATTTTTTGAGAGGGTTCTTATAAATGCTGCTGATGATAAAATCATCCTGCACCACCACCCCGGCTCCGAGGCGCGCATTGATCAAACGGTTTCTGTCAATAATGACTTCCGTAAGCTCAAGCGCCTCGCCCACATAGCTCCCCGGAAATACAACCGACTCCGAGATATGGCAGCGCGCGTCAATGATACAGTCTTTTCCAATCACCACATACGGCCCCACCTGAGCACCCGTCCCAATGCGGCAGTTCTCACCAATGTACACCGGCGGGATCAGCCGCGCAGTGGGGTGAAGACTCACGTTTCTTGAGAGCCAGATGCCCGGTTCAATCTCACGCCCGGTTAAAAAAAGGCCTGGGAATTTTTTGTCTAAAATTAATTTGTGGGAGTCCAGAAAATTCCGGTAAGACTGGACATTCAGTTCTTTTTTAACCTCCGGCAGTTCCACTTCAGGACGGGTCAGGCCTTGAAGTTCAGTCAACGGCAGGTGATCCGCATGAAAGACCAACGGGGCTTCCCCTTTGCCGCCTCTTATCCCCTTGATATATTCCTCGGCACAGGAGGGATCCCTCACCAGATGATACCGGAATTTTGTTCCCCAGCGCGTGCCGTCGCCAAAATGCTGTTCGACTTTTTCAGGCATGTGGCTCAGAATGAAATCAAACTCGTCAATTTTTTGCGTGATCAAGAACTCCACCACATGCTGCAAAAAAGGACGGTCCATCAAAGGAAGCATCGGAGCGGGCTCATGCCGGCAGAAAGCTTCCATGCCATTTTTTTCTCCGGTAGCAATGATAATGGCTCTCAACTGTACTTGACCTCCCTTTTGGCGAAACGCTCCATCAACACATGGCCCATGAAAACAAAATTGCCAATCAAATACCGCTTCCACATCCTGCGCGGCTCCTGGTACAACCGGTAAACCCACTCCATTCCGGTTTTTCGCATCCAAAAAGGCGCTCTCGGAATCCGGCTGGAGTAGAAATCAAAAAGCCCGCCCACACCCATCGCCACAGTAACGCCGGTTTCTTTCAGATGTTTCATGATCCACTTTTCCTGCAAGGGGGCTCCATAAGCCACGAGCAACAGCGCCGCGCCCGAGTCCGCAATGCGCCGGACCACCGCAGCCTCTTCCTCTTTCGGGAAATAACCGTGCTGATGTCCTGAAATGAGAACGCCGGGGTGATGCTTCCGGATCCATTGAGAGACAGCCTCCGCAATGCCCGGTTTTGCGCCCAAAAGAAAAATTCCCTTTCCCGTGCCCGCCAGCGATTGGCAAAGAAGCGGAAAAAGATCCGTGCCGTTGACATTCCCCCGTATTTCCTCGGCAAAAAATTTGCCGGCGATTTTCATGCCAATGCCGTCCGCAAATACAAAGTCCGCGGCCTGCAAAATACCGCGGTACTCCGAGTCCCGGTACGAAATATTCGCGCAATCCGCATTCACAAAACACACTTGGCATGGCTCCTTGCCTTCCAAACACTGAAGAATGTAATCCGTGGCCTCGGGCATCGTCACATTATCCACCGGAAGTCCCAAAAGGTTCATACGATGATTTATCATCAATAGGAACCTTTTCCCGATAAAACGGCCGGAATGGTTTTAAACAAAAGCTTGATATCCAGCCATAGGCTCTGGCTTTCGATATAGTCGACATCCAACGTGACCTGCTTGTCAAAGGGGATATCGCTTCTTCCGCTCACCTGCCAGATGCAGGTCAACCCCGGGGTAACATCCAAACGCCGGCGGTCCTTGAGCGTGTAGCGCGCCACCTCGGAAGGAACCGGAGGCCGCGGCCCGACCAGCGTCATATCTCCTTTGAGCACGCACCAGAGCTGGGGCAATTCATCAATACTTAATTTGCGGATAATCCGGCCGGTAGGGGTGATGCGCGGATCTTTTTTGATTTTGAAAGTGATGCTTTCCTTGAATTCCTTCTGCGACTCCAGGGATTTTTTCAATTGTTCCGCATTGATCACCATGGACCGGAATTTGGGAAAGGGAAATTCTCTTCCGTACCGGCCCACCCGTTTCTGCCAGAAAAAAATGGGCCCGCCGTCGGATTTGATCAAAAGGGCCACCATCAAAAAAAGAGGGCTTAAAAGAATCATCGCGGCAAGAGCCGCTACGATATCAATTGAACGTTTCAACAGCTTCGCACCGCCGACAACGATCACCCAGGCATATTTCTTGCGCCAGAAGCGCAGGCGGTTTCCAAGACCCGGCGAGCCTTCCGCAAAACAGCCGTATTTTTTGTAAAGCTCCTCCATCACTTCCAGCCGGTACACGCTATCCATTCAAGCCACCTCTCTCATCACTTCCAGGGTCTCGGCCGCAGAAATAGCCCAGTCAAAGGCCTTGCTGCGCTCAAGCCCTTTTTGTCCGTAGGATTCACGCATCTTCTCATCCGTCACAAATTTTCTCATGGCGTCTTCCATGGATTCCTCGTTGTAGGGATCAAAAAGCAGGGCCGCTTGAGCAGCCACCTCAGGCATGGAAGAAACATTCGAACAAGCCACGGGAACTTTGCAGGCCATAGCTTCAATGATAGGAATGCCGAATCCTTCATAAAGCGAGGGAAACATAAAAAAATCGGCGCCGCAGTACAAATCCGGCAAATCCGCGGACGGCATAAATCCCGTAAAAACAATATCTGCGGATGCGGAAGATCCAGCCGCAGCCCGGCGAATCTCTTCAGAGCCATTCCAGTCACTGCCCGCAAGAACAAGCTGGTGGGAAATTTTTTCCTTTTCCTTGAGCTGGGCAAACGCCCTGATCAGGCGCACATGATTTTTGCCCGGATGTTCCAGACGGGAAACATAGACAAGATAAGGAAGGCGGAAATGATACTTTGCGCTCATTTGAAGGCCCGCCGCTTCCTTATCCCGCGGAAAATAAACACGGCGATTGATACCATTGTAAATCACCCGGACACGCGACTCGGGAACGCCCGCGTATTCGACAATATCTTTTTTGCTGTTTTCGCTGACTGTGATGACTTTAGAAAGCCTGCGCACAAATAAAGGCAACAGCTTTTTGATATAAAACATGCGAGCCGGATCATATTTACCCTGCACATGAATGCTGGAAAAATCGTGGACCGTGCCGACCATGGGACAGGGCGCTGAAATAGGCACTCTCCGGTTTCCGGCCGGCAAAAAAAGCACATCGCTGTTTCTTTTTTTGCACCAGCGCGGAAGCGCGGTCTGATGCCAGGCAATATTGACCACGGGCGAACGCAATCTTTCGTCCACATAAAGCGGCTCCATAGAGTTTCCGGAGGGCATAAAAATATCCCTTTCACTTTTGTAAAGAAGCAGGTCAAAAGAATGTCCGTTTCGCAGGCCGGAAAATTCACGGATCAAATTGATAAGATACTGGCTGATTCCCGATTTTCCGCCGTCGGCGCCGAAGGTCGTGATCGCGATTTTCATGCGGCTTTCCCCTCCAAAACCTGCTCAAGCTGAGCGATGTATGATTCAAAAGAAAAATGACTTTTCACATGCTCATATCCCTTGCGGCCCATGGCCTGCGCCAAATCCGTATTCATTAAGAGGCGCTCCAACGCCTGGGCAAAACCGTCAATATCCTGCTCGGGAACGAGAAACCCTGTTCCCTCATGTGTAAGCCAGTCCGGAATTCCACCCACATGAAACGCCACCACCGGACGGCCGAAACGCATGGCCTCAAGGCCTATCATGCCAAAAGGCTCGGGCCAGCGTGACGGCACGGCCACCACCCTGGCCTTGAGGTAAAGCTTTGCGATCTCCGAGTGATCCCGCCAGCCCAGAAAATGCACCCGGCCTGAAAGACCCGCTTGTTCAGCCATTTTTTTGAGCTTTGCCTCCGCATTGCCGGTCCCGACGATAAACGTCGCATAATCGCAGGTCAGTTTCTTCAAAGCCCGGAGTAAAAGATCCACTCCCTTGCCGCGGATAAGCTGGCCCACAAAAAGAATATTCTTCTCCTCCGGCACGGGGATAAAAGGACGGTCCTCTGTTTTCACATTGGGCGCAAGAATGCGAATCTTTTGCATCGGAAAACCGTTTTGCATCAATTCTTCTTTCATGAATTCGCTTCCGACCAGAAGCGTTTCCAATTCGAAATTATCCCGCATTTCTTTGAATTTCTCCCCGATATTGACCAGACCTATCGAACCATTCACCCGGTTCAAGAATGCCCCATCGGCCCAGCACCGCCATCCCGCACGCGACTGGCACACGCGGCCGTTCAGCGCGAAATATTTGTGCTTTCTGGGACAGCACAGGTCATGGTCATGCACCATGCGAACGGTCCGCGCCTTGGAGCCGTATTTCCGGAACGCCGCAATGCCGGTCAATTTGTGATAAAAAATCACATCCGGGGACAGCCGGCTGAAAATCTTCTCAAAAATTTCTTTTCCATCCATTGCGGCGGATCCATCCAACTCCATACATGGATAACATCCGTCAAAAAGACTTCGGTATTTGCTTTCTTCCTTTCCAGTCAAATTCCCAAAAGCCAAATAGCATTGATGCCCCCGTGAACGAAGGCCATGGACACAATCGGCGATATTTTGCTCAACTCCGCCAAAGTAGCCGCATTTCTCGTTAACGAAGAGGATTTTCACGAATCACCTCCTCGTAAAGTTGCGACAGCCGCTCAGTCACCCGGTCCCAGCCGTATTGGGCACGCACCTTGGCCTGCCCTGACTCGCCCAAACCACGCGCCTCAGCAGGATGATCCAGCACGGCACGGAGCTTTGCCAAAAATCCATTTTCATCTCCGCTTTCAAACAAAAGACCGTCTTTTTGATCCTCGACAAAAGAAGGGATCCCGCCCACACGCGCGGCAATCACAGCCCGTCGCGCAGCCCAGGCCTCAAGAATCACAATGCCAAAGGGCTCGTGAATCGAGGGAAGAATAAAAACATGGGAGGCATGATAGGCGTCCACAAGATCCCGGCTGTCCGCAGGCAGGCCTCGAATTACGGTTACATGCTTTTCCAGTTTCTCGCGTTTCACCGTGTCCTCAAGCTGTTTGAAATAAGGGTCATTGGTCACGCATCCGATCATGACCAGATGAGCCGAGGGATGGGTTGCCAGAAGCTTGGGCAGCATACGCACGCTAAAGAGCTGATTCTTCTGCGGGTCAATGCGGCTCACGGTCAGAATGATTTGACGATCCGGGGCCAGGCCGTACTTTTGGCGGAAGCTTGCTCCGTCGCCGTTTGCAAATCTCTCATAATCAACCCCGTTGGGAAGAAGCACGGTTTTTTTCTCCGGAAGGCGGATTTTAAGCTCCTCCTCTTCCTTTTGTCCCAGACAAACAATCGCGGCCGCATCCGCGAGAACCCGGCGCGAACCGACCCACCAGCCAAGCACCCGGCCCCATTCCAATGCGCCCTGCGTCGGAGCCGTCCATGTCGCGCTTTCTTTTTCCGGCACATCATAAAAACCGCCGTGCAGGGAAACGATATAAGGGATTTTCCTCTTCAATGCCACGTGACGGACAATTCCTCCCACTCTTTTTCCAGTATGCAAATGAATCAAATCCAGTTTTGGATATTTTTTCAAAGCTCCAAGCAGGGCAAACGAAAACAAATTACCTCCTTTTTTGTCGAGCAAAACCCTGGCTCCGCTCCCGAGCCCCAGGTACGGATAAAAATAGGAAACCCGTTTGACCGAGATCCCGTCGATTTCCTCATGGGCGCTTCTCGCCAGCGCATTGGGACAGAGGATCTCCGAGTGATGCCCCATGGCGCGCAGCCATTTGCTCGTTTCCAGAATAACCGTCTCCGTGCCGCCCCAATGATCTTTCACAAACCGGCGCGGGACCTGGACAATATTCATAAATTTTGCCGGCTCCTTTCCGTAGAATCGTAAAGAAATTTCTCGATATCACTCACGTAACGCCTCACTGTGAAAAACCGTTCAACGGTCTGTCTTGCCTTGGCCACGATATAACTTTTCAAACCGGGATTATCGATAAGTTTGAGAATCCGGTGCGCCAGCTGCCCGGCCCTTCCTTTCTCAAAAATCAAAGCATTCTCGCCGTCTCTCAAAAACTCCTTCTGCCCCCCTTCGGCCGTGCTGATCACCGGAGTTCCGGAAGACATAGCCTCAAGATGCGTAAGACCAAACGGCTCCTGCCAGATTGAGGGAAAAACAAAAATATCGCTTTTTTGATAAAATTGGGAAAGCTCGTCGTGCGGCTGCTTTTCCAAAAGACTCAGCGACACTTTTCTTTTTTCGGCGATTTTCATGAGTTCCTGTTTATAACTGTCGGGACCGTCTCCAACCAGAGTGACCCGGAACAGCTTGCGCCGCTTCCTCATATCGATAAAGGACTGCATCATTCCGACGGCATCCAGCAGCGTATGCACACCTTTGTAATTGAGCAGCTGCCCCGCGTACAGTAAACGGACATAGGGCTTGGCATTGGCTTGCCCATCCTCCTGCTTTTGGGGAAAAAGTTCCAGAGGAACTCCCTGATAAATCACCTTGGCATGGGGGATAGGAACCCCCTTTGCGACGAGATTGTCCTTAAGAACCTGGCTGATGCAGGTGACGTTTTGAAGTTTAAGGCCCTGCAAGGTAATGCCCGGAAGAACCCAATGATCCGCTGCATAGCGCGCCATCCCTTGGAGTGAAAAATTCAACTGGGAGGGTACAAATCCGGCCAAATGCTCGTCATTGAGCGAATAAGCCACCGGAACTCCCGAATTCTCCGCCGCGCGGCAGGGACCCAGCGTCAGCCGGAGCTGGCTCCAGATAAAAATCATGTCCGGCTTCTCTCTGGCAATCACTTCCCGGGTTAACTGATAATTGTACTTTCCGATCAGCCAGCGCCTGTGCCTCAACAATTGCGCTGTCTGGCCAAATGGAACGTAAAGTTTTAATCTCCTTCGGATGTCCGGCCTGTCCTGATAGAGTGGGTCATTCTCCACGCCATGATTGCTCGTCAGCACAACCATTTTGTGGCCCCGGCCCCGGAGTTCGTCCACCACATGCTGACAAAGAATTTCATACCCTCCGAGAATATAAGGCGGATAAAGATTAGTGACGGCTAGAATTTTCATAATTGATTTTTCTTTTAATCTTTCTCCAGGTAAAGGGAGTCCACACAATTCAAAACCGCACCCACCACCGGAACTCTCGACAATTTGAGCCGCGCCACTGCTTTTTCAAGCGTGGAAACCTTGCACATGCGGCTCCGCACCACAAAGACAATTCCGTCTGCCCACTGGGCCAAAAGTTCCGCGTCTACATAAGAAAGCAGGGGCGAAGAATCGATCAAAACAATGCCGTACTGCCGGGAGGCTTCTTTGAGCAAATCGTACATGCGGTTGGATCCCAGAAGATCGGGAATCACGGCCTCGCCGACCGCAGGGATGCAATCCACTCCCGGCAAACTGGTCGCGGACACAATCTCGCTTAACTGGTCGGCCTGAAAGGAAAGATACTCGCCCAGTCCCTTCATGGCTTCGTTCTTCTTTGAGGTCAAGTGCCGGAGCGACCACCGCTTGGTTTTGGACCGGATCTGAGCGTCAATGAGAAGAACCCGGTCATCCTTTCTTCCGAAACAGGCCGCCAGATTGGCCGCCACCAGGGTTTTCCCTTCATCATGTTTGGTACTGACAATTAAAATTCTGGCTCCTTTTTTGGGAGCCGCCTCACGGACCCGTTTAGCGATCATCCGGAAGGGCTCAATCAGCACTGATTCCGTCTGTCCTGGAAAAATCAGATTATTTCCCGTGACATGCGGAAGTGCATAAAGAACGGGCAGAGACAACTTGAGCGATAACTCTTTCCCGGACCGGATCGTGGTGTCCATGAGTTCCAGCAGAATGATGAGAAGAACCCCCAAAAAGGTTCCGAACGCGGTGATGGCCGCGGTCAGCAGTTTGCGGCCGGAATCATGAGGTTGAGTCGGAATTTTGGCTTTGGCAACCACCGAAAAATCCGATTCCTTGGACCGGTAAAGCTGGCGCACCTTGGCCAAATCTTCCTCGATTTGCGTCCGCTGTTTCTCCAGCAAATTAGAGCTGCGGCTTAATTCCTGGTACTCGCGCTCGAGGTTCCCCAATGTCTCAAGTTTGACCTGAAGGTCATCCCGGTTTTTCTGCAAATACTGCACTTTCTCTTCCGAGGCCGTTAATTCCATATCAATGTCAAAGGCTTTGGATTTATACTCATCCGTCCGTAGCCCTTGCTGCATCTCAAGGGCCGCCCTTTTCTTCTGATATTCGTATTTGGAAATGGCGCCGGCCTTGTAAAGTTTCCGGGTCTCCTCCAGTTCAAGCTCCTGCTCAGTCATATGGGTCCGTTTGGGGCGGGATTTAGGGACCGGGGCCTCTTGAACTGTCTCCCCGCTTGCGTCATTCTCCACCGCTTTTGATACTTTGGATTTCTTCTTTTTCTTTGGGCTTTTATCTTCCCCATCACTTATCACGCTTTTTAATTTTTCCTTCTGAAGCGCCAGGGTTTTCTTATCCATCACGGCCTGCTCGTATTGGCGGTTGGCCTGAGACAGCTGCTCATAATGCCACTTGACGGTACTCTCCAAATCAACGATCCTGTTTTTTTCCGTAAATTTGTCTATATCAAGGCGCGCCCCCTTCAGCTGTTGGTTCACATCCTCAAGCTGTTTTGTAAGTCCCTCCATCTGGGCCTTGGCGTCTTTTTTCTGGATTTTCCGATGATTGGCCAGATAGACTTCGCGGAGCGTGTTGGCAATATCCGCCGCTTCCTTGGCCGTAGTCCATACCGTGCGGATGACCAGCATGTCGGTTCCCCTCTGGATATCCACATCGCAGGCCGCGCCCAAAGCAGAGGGCGAAATTTCAAGGCCCAGTTTGTCCTTCACCTCTTCCAGGTTGGTACGGGTCTTGACCATATGCATCTCGGTTGCAAGATTGGTAGAGTCTTTATTCACCGGTCTGAAAAGCAGAATCGACTCGGCCTGATAATTGACCCCGCCGAACGTCTTCCCCAGCGTCACGCCCAGAAAAAGAGAGGTGGTGAAAAAAAACAGGAAAATCAACTTCCGGCGCAAGATACCGATCAAAAGCGTGCGGGGATCAAAGGGCAGCCTTTCCTGGCTCCCAAAATCTCTTTCCAGCGGATGAATCATATCCTCGTAATTTCTCATCGAGGAGTATCTCCCATGAAACGGATCACGCTCTTCCATTTATTGAATCCTTTTCTTTAAAATCATGGCCGGAATCAGGCCACACCAGGCCGTTATATGATCGATCAAGTCCTGTTTTTTTGCCGGCTCAACCGAAAATGCAACAAAGGCAAACGTATAAATGAGAACACTCAAAAACGATACCACCACAATGGCTCCAAGCTCTGTCGGAGGAAACCATGTTTTCATGCCCGCAAGAAAAATGAATTGCACTATGCCGGGCAGCGCCGACGGCAAAAACGTCAGCCGGCAAAATTCAAAAAATCCTAGGCTGTACGTCTTGCAGGCTTTGCGAATCACCATGAACCCGTCCACCGCAAAGGAAGAAATCAACGTGGCCAATGCCACGCCATTCAAACCCAGGGGCCGCACTAGCGCCACGCTGATCGTCACGTTCAGCACGGATCTTACAAAAGCGGCATAAGCTGTGAATCCGTGAAGACCGGTCATGGCCAAAACGCCGGAAGCAGTCATCTGGGCCAGCGAGGAAGTCAACGCCAGTACCAGAATCACCAGAACTGGCGCAGCGGTCTCGAACTCCCTGCCCATCCAAAGCACAATGCCTTCCTTGGCATACACGCCAACCACCACGGCCAGCATCGCGGCCGGCGCAAACGAATACTTGGTGCCCTTGATCAGCACGCGGCGTATGGCCTCATGGTCCCCCGCTCCCTTGAGCTCCGCCACATAAGGCACCAGAACATTGACGCCCTGCTTGGTCAGCAGGAAAAGATATTCAGACACCCGAAGCGCAATGGCATAAACCGCCACGGCGGAAAGCGGAAGAAACAGTTTAATAATGATGGGATCGGTGCGAAGCAGGATCAAAGCCGCAACATTGACCACAAACTGGCTCGCGCCGAAACACACGGCTTCTTTTAAATGCCCGCTGTCGGCCAGTTTCCAGGAAATGCGGAGATGTTTCACATGCCTGAAGGCCAAAAAATAATACGCCAGATATTCCCCGGCCATGGAAATCAGATTCACCCATGCCAGCGCAACAATGCCCCTGCCCGCCTGCAAAACAGCCCAGGAAGCAACACCGTAGAGCAGCGTGAATACAATTTGCATCCAATTGATGAGGTAAATTTTCTGATCGCCGAACAAAATGCCGCGATACAGGCCCAACGGCAAACTGAGCCCGATGGTGCGCGCTGCAAGAATCCAGAGCAGGATAATAGCTTTACCGTGCTCGACCGCAGGGATGGCAAAGACCTTGTTAAAAGACATGGAGAAAAGACCGAGTCCTGCGGCCGCGACAAAAGCCAGCGCGAGATAAACCATCTGTACCGTACTCAGGATTTTGTTTCTGCGTTCTATATCATTGGCGCCCTTGCATTCGCCGACAAACTTAACCACGCTGGTCTCAAATCCGAAATCGATCAGCCCCAAAATCCCGATCACGGAAAAAATCAGGGACCACAGGCCGAAATCCTCGCTACCAACCTTGTGCAGGATAAACGGCGTGAGAAAGAAAAAAACCACCATCATCACCATGATCCTGAGGTAATTTGAAAATGCATTCATCAAAACCTGTGTCACCCGGGTGCCCATCAATACCTCCCAGCCAATTCCAAAGGAGCAAAGTTGGTTTTGCGGATCATTTCCATAAATGCCACGGCAATTCCTGAGGTGATGACAAAAAGATAACTCACCGGCGACTGACGAAGCACCCATTCCAGAAGCCCTTGAAGATGCAGCGTGCCAAACCCCATGAAAAGCCCTCCCAGCAAAAGCCCGGCAAACGATTTAGAACGCCAGGCATACCATCCGGTCATGAGAAAAAACCGGGTGATGAAAATGCCGAAAACCGCAAGACCGGCATAACCCATTTCAGCGGCCGTGAGCAGATACACGTGGTGCGCCACGCCTCCTTCCTCTTCGTTGGCCATGGCCACAAAATGCTCCCTGTATTTGGGAAAATAAGTCACGGCCAGCGAAAAATTGTTCATCCCCACCCCGAAGAAATGGTCTTTGGCCATCATTTTGGCGGAAACATTGAACTCTTTTCTTGCTGCACCGCTTGATTCCGGGGCATTTTTAAAGCGCTCGATGATTTTGTCCGAGGCCTTGATCCCCCCGGCTACCGTGGCCACTATGATTAAAATAGATATCAGGGAAAGGCGCGGGGACTTTAAACGGAAATTGATCAGCACCAGAACTCCAAACAGGCACAGGCCGCATAACACAATGCCGGCGCGGGAATAAGTGGCCACAATCGTAAAAACCATACCCAGAGCGGAAAGCACGGTGATGGCTTTCCAGGTGCTATTCATCCGTTTGTCGCACAATCCCCAGATCAAAAGCATGGGCATCAAAAGATTAACGTAAAGAGGAATGGTGTTGGAATGGTCAAAAGGCCCAGGAATACGGTAGATATGGCTGATGTACTTTTGATAAAGGGCCAGGCCGGTCAGCAAAATTCCCACAGCGCACATGCCCCCCCATATATTCCGGGGAGAAATGCCTGTTTGAAAAACATTCACCACGCACCAATAAACCATATAAAGTTTTGCCATTTTAAAAAGCGTGAATTCCGCCAGCAACGGGTCATAGGCCATGTAGGTCGAAATCAAACCAAAACCCAGATAAGCAAAAAACCAGAATGAATTAAAAGGCCACCATTTAAGCCGGGTTGGAAAACGAATCAGAAGCGCCGTCACGAGAGACAGCGCGATTAAATCCACCAGATTCACCTCAAACCCGCGGTCTGTTCCGCGGTACCATTCATAGGACATAAAGTTAATATTGGCTTTATCTCCCAGGGCCGTGGCAAAAATCAGCAGGCCCACCAGCCAGCCTCGGAACCGGGTAAACCACATGGCTCCGCAGGTCATGAATGGAACGCTCACAACGGCAAACATCCAGAAAACCAAAAATTTCATCGCATTAAACCTCAGTTGTAACCATGCCAGACATTTAAAAATTCAGCCGTTTCCCTGGGCCAGTCGTTCACCGGCGAATCTGCCACATCCAGCAGCCGCGGTAAATCGCAATACAATTTTTCGCGGGGATATTGCAAGGAACAAACCCCCAGCCGTCCGTTCCGAATAAAATTGGGAATCCAGGCCGCGGGCCGGTTCAGTTCCGGCTCGCGGCATCCCCGCCATTCCGAATATTCCCCGAGAGAGGTCCACGGGCGGCCTGTGCGCAGGGTTTCCACCCACAGAAAAACCGAAGCCCATTTGCCTGCCAGCCCGATAAGTTCCTCTTCTTTTCCGGAAAAATTTTTGAATTCATCCGGACAAAATTTAAACTGAAGCGCCTGGTCGTAAAGCGACCCGAGATCCAGGGCCGCAACCTCCGGAAATTCTTTGGCCAGCCGCTCGAAAAGAACATCACGGCCGCGGTAAGCGGTTTGAAAACGGCTGTAAGCAATCAAAAGCGCGTCCCCCAGCGCCAGCGCGCATTTGTAAAAATTTCTCCGAATAAAATCCGGATCGGGCGCGGGATCAACCCCGCGCACAATACGCATGGACCATAGCAAACCGGCTCCGCGATTCAAAAGCAGACGCGTGCCTTCAATCAAAGGCAGCGGCGCTTCCAGAGTCGGGGGCGCATGCCGGGTCAAAATGTCTAAAGGTCCGGCAAGCACCACATGCCCGTGCAGCAAGTCATACCACATGAGCCAGCGGGGCCAGCGCTCAATATCCCGCACGGTCAGCGGCCGGCTGAAATCCACATGCACCTGAAGTTTCTCCTGATATTTCTTTGCGATGGCCGTCAAATCATTCCATGGAACCGGATTTTTACGCTCCACAATCAAGACAAGGTCCAAATCGTTATAAGATTCTTCTCTGCCATTCACGCGTTGCATCGCGCCCTCACCGCGGCCGTAGCCGCCACCCAAAACAAGCGCCGCCAGATTTTTTCCCAAAGCCTGCTCCACATCCTGTGCCAGCCGGTCAAGGGCCTGGCCCAATCTCTTATTGAATTCTCCGGACGCATAAGGCGCAAAAGGCATGAAACTAGGCCATCCTTTCTTTGATGCCGGCCCGGAATCCCGCTCGGCGGCCCAAAAGCTGCGCCAGGCGCAGGACCGGCGAAGAAAAAAGCGCGGCTAATTCGCGGCGGCGCAGGCAGTATTTCCAGTCACTCACCACTTGCCGGGCATAGGGTAAAAAGGAGTAACGCAAAAAAGACTGCTGCCAGAAAGACCACTCAAAAATAAAGGCCTCGGCCCGGCCTTCACCGTAATGCCTTTTGTGATACTGTTTCCAGGTGTAATTATGGGAGTGCGTGACCACGGCCTCCGGCACATACCGGATTTCATATCCCAGTTGACGGGCCCGCCAAGTCCAATCAATGTCCTCGGAGTATTGCAGCTTTTCATCAAACGGCATTTTCTCCCATACAGAACGCCGGATCACCGAAGAGGCCATGGAAAAACAATGCCTCCAGGCCTGCTGCCGTTTCCCGTCTCCAAAGGTTTCTTCCGTGTCCCGCGCATAAATGGCGTGGCAGTCAGGCCGCGGGATTTGCCGGCCGAAAACAGCCGCCGTTTTTTCATCTGCAAACCCGCTTAAAAGATTCTGAAGCCACCATTCGTCCTGGGGCACACAATCGGAATTCAGAAACACGACAAATTCACCTTGCGTGGCCTCCATGCCCTGATTCAAAACTCTTCCCGGTTTGTACATTCCCTTGGGCACATTAATTATCTTGTCCGAGTGTTTTTTTACCGCCTCCGCGGTTCCATCCGTGGAATCATTGTCAAGCACCAACAGCTTATACGGCGACTTCTGACGCGCCAGCATGCCCAGCGTTTCTTGAATCCAAGGCATATCATTGTGCGACCGCATAACAATCCAGGTTTCCATCATCGCCTTCTAGGCAACCTCCTTCACCATGAGTTGGAATAAATCATCCAGCCGCCGCGGCATGGGATCCGGCACTTGATTGCTCGCAAACATGGCCAGGGAATCTTTGTGATAGGGATTGTAGCCGTGCATTCCCCCCATCCCCGTCCGCCCCATGAAACTCGGGCAGATGAGAACTCCAGGATTCATGAGATAGAAAAGCTCTCCGTACTGGTGATCCGGAAAATAACAGCCGTATTCTTTCAGCCGCTCATCCGAAAGAAATTCGCCGCTTGGCTCCTCCGCCAGGCGGCTAGTAATTTTTTTCCGGGCCTCATCCTTGAAAAACCAGAAGCGCGCCATGGTGGAGTCATACATGGCGGCATAGTCCTTGCCGAACCGGAAACCCAGCCGGTCGATTTTCGCCGTAAGATCGCAAAGTTGGTTAATAGCGGTCATGCCGTGATCCGAAAAGATATACAAATGCACGTCATCGTACTCTTGGCGGGCCAGGGCCATGATTTTGCGCAGCTCGGTGTCATACCATTCGATTTTCTCGCGGGTAGCATTTGTTTCCGGCCCGTGCTGGTGAAGAATGGCGTCCATGGACGCCAGATACAGATAGGCGAACCGCGCGCCGTCTCGTTTTAGCGAACGCTCCAAGGTGGCAAGATTTTCCTTCTCTTTTAAACGCCAATCGGAAAGATAAAAGGGGATGTTGCGCTGCCGGAGATAATCAAAAATGGTTTCTTCCCCGCTACGGATGCCACCCGGCTGGTAAATATCTTTTTTTTCCGAATAATCAAAGTACGGGAGATACTCAAACGGCACATTGTAAATTTGAAAATATCCTGTGATGCCGTACATCTTCTGGAGAACGCGGCTGATCACACGGCGGACACGGCCCCGGGAGGTCAAAAATTGCGGAAGAAAAGCCAGCGTGCGGCAAAGCCCGAAAGGCGACTGATGCGGATCGTAATAGAAAAAGGAGAAATGCTGATGCTCGGACGGCAATTTTCCGGTGAGAATGGTCGGGATGCAGGTGGCGCTATACCCGAAAACTGTTCCCAGCGGCGACTTGGTATGAAGGATGTCATCCAGAAAGGGATGCTGGTTGAGAAACTCCCAACCAAACGCATCGATAAAGACAAATAGACTTAATATCTTACGTTTCCCTTTTTCGTCTTTCATCAGACAGTCGGAGGTCTTCAAATAAAATTTCCTTTAATTAATCTTTAGACCTCCGCAGTCCTAGGGCATGTCTTTTATGCCGAAGGGCACGCAAAGGTTTAAAGGTGATAAATTTGTTTACTATTGTTTTTGATGTAATCAAAAGGTAGCTCATGTTTAAGAAATATGCAAATTTTTATGAATTGATAACTAATGTTTATTCTAAAAAACTTCTATGAAGTAAATCCTAACTTAAATTATTAAATAGAGTTAGGACAACTGAGGAAAGCTAATAAAAAATGGGATAAAAAGAGGGATCTTAATGAAGAGCGTGCAATCGGGCGGATAAGTACCGCTTATTTTGCGCTAAAAGCATGGATGGCGTCTTCTTTGGAAGGATAAATATCAAAAATGCGATGCATGCGGACAAGTTCAATCAAAGCCCGTACGGAATTGGACATATTGCAAAGCTTGAGGTCGCCGCCGCCCACGTTGAGCACCCTCAGGCAAGACAGCAAAACCCCGAGACCGGAGCTGTCCACGAAGCGGAGCCCGCTCATATCAAAAACTACTTTCGAGCTTTTCTGAAGGATGGGCTCGATGCTCTTCCGGAATTCTCTGGCCGTGGCCGAATCCAGACTTTCTCCCGGCAGCAGTACAACAGCGACATTGCCATGATGTTCAGCGGAAAATTCCATAATTCCTCCCTTTCATTACTTTTTAGGATTAAAGCTCAAATTTTTTGATAAGAACCATTGAATTCTTTCCGTTGGAATCGCCGGAATACTTCATCTCATTCACGCAATTCTTGACAATATACAATCCAAAACCCGATTCCTTGGAGCCGTCAAACGAAGGCTGAGGAACCGCGCTCGGATCAAACCCATCCCCTCCGTAAGAAAACTCCAACGATACCCTGTCACTAAAGATATCGACCAAAATGCTTATTTTTTCTGCGGAATTTTCATGCAGGGCATGCAACACAATATTTGTGGCTGTTTCCTGCGCCGCCAATTCAAGTTCATCAATCGAATTGGCTGTCCAGCCCTTGTGCTTGATCCCGGCACAAACTCCCCGGAGCACGGACCGCATCTGCGCCAGCTCCGACAAATTTCCTGAAAGCGTGAGCTCCAGATGGGAGACCGGCGCAAGTTTTTCCTTCAGGCCGATCCGGACGGCCACACACGTCAAATCATCCGAAAATTTATCCGTGCCGGAGAAATCCACCACCGCACGGTGGATGCACCGGATTAACTGACTCATCCCTAGGTGAGCATTCTCATCAATCAGGCGGGTGAGACGCTCCAGGCCGAAGAACTCGCCGGCCTTGCTCTTGGCCTCTGTGAGGCCGTCCGAGTAAAAGAAAAAAATATCTCCTTCATCAAAAAAAACCGATGCCTGCTCGTAGACCTCATCCGCGTAAAATCCCACGGGCATATTAACGCCTTCGAGCTGTCCGCATTTTTTTTCACGGCTCCGGAAATGAATGGTCTTGGTGTGCCCGCAGTCCACAAAGCATATCTGGTTTGCCTTAAAATCAAAACGGGCGTAACAAACCGTAAAAAAACTCTCCAGATCGATTAACTGTTTTGTCATCTCCTGATGCAAAAGATTCACGACATCCTTGGGCTCGGGGAGCGCGGGAGACTTTGAGGAAGATATGAGCCGGTTGATCGCACGAAGAAAATGACTCTTGGTCGCGGCGCCGAGAAGAGCGGCGGTGATCCCTTTTCCCATCACGTCTCCGACCACCACATCTACACAATCATCGCTATGCTTGATAAAATCAAAAAAATCGCCCGCAACTCTCTGCGAAGCCAAGGACAGTGTGGCAAACTCCACATTGTCCATATCTTTGGGCGGCTGTCCGATTAAAAGGGTTTTCTGAATCCTCGACCCGATTTCCACTTCCTGCTCGCGTGCCAGCCGCAATTCCGTTTCCGCCCTTCTCCGGTCAAGTTCAGCGGAGGCACGCGTGGCAAAAATCTGGAGGATGGACTCGGCCAGTTGCATATTTTCCCTGGCCTGGCTGTCCATCAAAAGCAAAAGTCCGATCGTCCTGCCCTTGGCATCCCACAGAGCGGTTCCGATTAAACTCTGCGCATTCCACTCGCGGATCAAAGGGTCCTGCGGAAATCTATGAAGCGCTTCCGAAGCGCAGGTCCTGATGTGTTTCTTGATCACTTCCTCGGCAGCCGTGTCGGCAAACTTGAAATCAAAATTCTCGCGAACCTCGCCTTTCACGCAAACGGCAATGGTGTGCACGCTGTCCTCATTTTCACCGGTAAGTTCGCCGATAAACGCGCAGTCAATGTTCAGGGCTTTGGTGAGATTTTTGACCAGAAAAGAGAAAAACAAATTTCCGGTCGCGGCGGAAATTCCCTGCGCCACGTAGCGGATGGCCTCTTCCATCCGTTTCCGCTCAATGGAATAGCGGATCACGCGGGAAACAACCTTGGGGTGCACAAAATCCTTGATCAAAAAATCCTGAGCGCCTCTCCGAAGAGCCTCAATCGCAAGCTCGTCATCCTTGTTGCAGGTCAAAATGACAATGGGAAGCGTGGGGGCGTAGGCATGCACTTTGGTGAAAGAGTCAAGGCCGCGGCTGTCCCCCAAGTTAAGATCCAGCAAAACAAGGTCAATCTCCCCTTTCCGGAGGCGTTCCAGCCCTGTTTTCAGAGTTTGTTCATAAATAAGCTCGATTTGGGGATTTTGTTCGCTGCGGAAAGCCTCTGCAAGAATTTTGGCCTGAAGCGGCTCATCATCGATATAAACCACACGAATCAACGAATTATTCATCAATCACATTTGCCGTTAGCCAAGGGATGAGGTTCTAAGATGCTGATGTTTTTTCAAATCTACCCTCCTTTTCACGGAAATTCAAGGAAAAAGAAAACCACTTAAAAAAGTTTAAATTTGTAAAATAGAATACCGCATGGCATAATTTTAAAAAATAGAAGGGGCTTAAATGAGCAAAAAATTTAAAATCCTGTGTTCGTTATTCATCGCGGCCGCATTCTTCTTCTGTGCATCGGAGGGCTTCGCGGCAAAGTCTAGCATATTCGGGAGGACTCCCGTAAAGATAAAACCCCCTAAACCCGGCAAGGGCGGAAAAGGTGGAAAGGGCGGACCTTCAGGAGCGCCTGCACCGGCAGTGATTTATCTGATGGGCATGGGCGGAGTGAGCCTGGCGGCTTTTATGGCTGGAAAAAACACCGCCAAAAACAATAACACGCGCCCGCGAATTTCCTGAGAAAAGTATTTTTACGTAGCGAACATTTCTTTGGAAGCCGGCTTGAAAATCCTAAGTCCGTATCTTCTCTTTCTCCTTGTCACTGCCAGTCCTCTGGCGGGGTGGTGGATCAACTCCCTCAGCGGGGATATCCCTAACAACTTTCCCCATATCATAGCTCCGTTAATAAGCGCCTGTTTCATGGTGGCACGGAGAAACCGCATCGGTGCTCCTTCCTCACCAAGGTTCCCGGTTCCTCTTTTATTTTTCTCATTCCTATGTCTCCTGGTCCTCGTACTGGGCTATTTTGTCCATTATTATTTTCTGTCAGGCATGGCCTGGATTGCCATGATTTTCTGCACCGTGCGATTTTCCTGGGATGCCGCACATGTCAAGCACATGAATTTTCCCATTCTGTTCCTGTTCTTTGCCCTGCCATGGTATGCCTGGGTCAATCAGATTCTTGGCTTTGAACTCCAGCTTTTCTCCGCTATTTTTGCCTATCACGGATACCATCTCCTTGGAATTTCGGCCATTCGTGAAGGAATTTATGTTTATACCGATAATTTTGATATGGTGCTGGAGCCGGGTTGCAGCGGTCTTTCCTACACCTTTGCCCTTTTATACACAGGGGTCCTTATGGCCGCATTATCGCAAAGGACACGGCTGGCCAAAATGCTGGTCATTGGTTCCGTGATTCCGGTGGCGCTTTTGGCCAATGGTTTAAGAGTGTTCTTTATCGGATTAATTGGTTATCATTACGGATCAGCCATGGCGGAAAGTGTTTATCACGAATACGGCGGATTTCTTTTTTTCGGCATTGCCCTGTTGAGCTTGTTTGCCATGACCGCTCTGGTTAACCGGGTTGATTTATCAAAGAAAGAGACCCTCTCATGAGTAAATTTTACAAAGTTTTGAATCCGGTCCTGTTGTTTACGGGCCTTGCTGCAACAGCTTTGGTTCATTACGAAACGCTGGTCTGGATTCTCACGACATGGAAAATCTCGCCAATTATGGACGGTCATGGGCCCCTAGTACTCTGTCTTGCGGTTATCGCATGGGTCATTCTCGGGGACCGCGCAAAAAAAGAGGGGCTGGCTCTTTCCTGGGCCGGGGTGATAATTCTCGGTGTATCGTTGGTTGCCTTGTTTCTGGCTGCGGACATTCACATCAATATTGTGCGGGGTCTTTCTCTGGTGGGATGCATTCTGGGAACAGCCGTCTTTGTTTCCGGTGCAGGGGCACTATCTCAACTTTTCCCTATCTGGATCCTGCTGGTCTGTGCGCTTCCGACCATTTCTTATATTTTTGATCTGACAGTCAACCCTGTCCTTTCCAACGGCACCCAAATAATCAGCCGGACGGCGTCAAACCTGCCGGCGCTCGGCGCTCTGAATTCGGACATCACCCATTTCTACCTGGATAAAGTGAACCATGGAGCCTTCATGGGAAGTCCCACCCTCATCTTTGCCATGGGAGTGTTCATCTCCGCCTTGATCTGGAAAACCCTTAAAAAATCATGGCTCATCCTGCTGATTGTCATTCTTGAAATTCCACTGATCCGTTTCCTTACGGCTGCTCTTCTTACTTTTAAAGTAGAGGCAGACACATTCTCTTTAGTGGCTATCTATAACTCGGTTTTCTTTGTTTCACTGTTCATCTACGGAATCACCTTGGGAGGAATCCTGTGCCTTCGGCTCTTAAAAACACGTTGAAAGTTATTGTTTTCTTTTTCCTTTTCATAGGCACCTCTCTTATCATCTCCATAGCTGTCAATGCCCCCATGAAGGAACTGCCTTCCATTAATTTTGCCTTGATCCCTTTCTCCCTAGGTGGCTGGGAGGGTGAAAATGTTCCCATGGACGGCGGAGAGGAAGTGCTGGCCAGAGAAAGTCCGCTGATCAAAAGGAAATACACCAAGGAAGGTCACACGGTTTGGTTGATAGGCGTTTCCTCAACCCGAACTAGGCACAGTGTCCATCACCCCAAATATTGCTACAAATCCACGGGCTGGGATATTGTCCAGAGCCGCAAAGGGCTCGGCAAATACCATTTGGCCACGGAGGTTATTCTGCAGAAAAATGAGGCGGGAGAAACTTACACGCACCTGGAGCGTTATTGGTTCACGGACGGCAAGCACGTGGAACCCAGTTACTTTTTTCAGCTCTGGACCGCTTTCCGGGTGAGATTTTTTGAGCGGCAGCTTCCCAACTGGACCTTATTCCGGGTGGCGACGATAGATTATACCAGCGATCCAGCCCAGGAGGAGGCTGTTCAGGATTTTTCGGATGCGCTCATGACGGCTGTCAGAACCCAGCCCCAGCTTCAATCTCTCTAGGCCGTCTGCAGGCATTCTTCCAATATTTCCAGCCCTGCGTCCACTTCCCCTTTGTTGATCACAAGGGCAGGGGTAAACCGGATGGAGGATTCTCCACAGCCAAGCAGAAGAAGCCCTTTCTGAAAAGCTTTCTGGACAATCTCGTTCCGCAGTTGAACCGCGCGTTCCTTGGTCTCACGGTGAGTCACCAATTCGATTCCGAGAAGAAGCCCACGGCCTCTCACATCTCCGATCACCGGATATTTTTCTTTTAGCTTTAACAACTTTTGTTTGAAATAATCGCCCACCACACGCGCGTTTTCAATCAGCCCGCCTTCCAGAAGATCCAGCGTCGCAAGCGCTGCGGAACACGCCACGGGATTTCCGCCAAAAGTCGAAGCGTGCGAACCCGGCTCCCAAATCATGATGTCGCTCGGCGCGATCACCGCACCCAAGGGAAGCCCTGAGGCAATACCTTTGGCCAGACAAATAATGTCCGGCTCAATCCCCCAATGTTCAACGGCAAACATCTTCCCGGTCCGCCCCATCCCCGTTTGCACTTCATCCACGATCAGAAGGATGTTGTGCTTTTTGGTGAGCTCCCTGAGCATAGGAAAATATTCGGGCGGCGGCTCCACCACTCCGCCTTCGCCCTGAATGGGTTCGACAATGACCGCCGCGACCTCATCCGGAGGAAGCGTGGTGTGAAAGATGGTTTCTTCGATTTCGGAAACGCAGGCAATCTTGCAATCGGAATAATGAAGATGATAGGGACAGCGATAGCAATATCCGTAACCCACATGCGTGACACCCGGCACCAGAGTCCCGAAATTTTCACGCTGCTTGATCTTGCTTCCGGTGAGCGACAAGGAGCCAAAGGTCCTGCCGTGAAAAGCACCAAAAAAAGAGATCATCTTTTCCCGCTTGGTCTTGTAGCGGGCCAGCTTGAAGGCCGCTTCCACGCTTTCGGTCCCGGAATTGCAGAAAAAAACTTTCTTCTCCGTATTCCCCGGCGCAAGCCGGCTCAAGCGTTCCGCAAGCTCGACCTGGGGCTCATAATAAAAATCCGTGCCGGACATGTGCAAAAGTTTTTTGCTTTGCCGTTTGATGGCCTTAACAATCTTGGGATGGCAGTGGCCCGTGTTGGTAACCGCAATGCCCGCCGTGAAATCCAGAAAAGTATTGCCGTCCGGGTCGCGGAGCCAGACACCGCGCGCTGTTTCAGCCACCAGCGGATAAGAACGCGTGTAGGAAGGGGAAACAAAACGCTTGTCGCTTTCAATCAAACGGCGAGCTTTAGGACCGGGAAGCGGTGTCTTGATCCGGGGCCTTTTAATCAACATCGATCTGCGCTTTTTGGAGTTTACCGCTGCCCCTCGCTTCGCTCGGGACTGCCTGTCGTGATTTCAGAAGTTGCCTCGTTTCATTCGTTTACTCCACATCAATCTGCGCTTTTTGGAGTTTACCGCTGTAATCCACGAAGACGGTTTTCCATTCTGTGAAAATGTCGTAGCCCGTCTCGCCGCCTTCGCGGTGGCCATTGCCCGTATTTTTGATACCACCGAAGGGAAGATGCACCTCCGCGCCGATGGTAGGACCATTAATATAAGTGATTCCGGTTTCAATATCCCGGATGGCTTTGAAAGCGCGGTTCACATTTTCGGTGTAAATGGAAGAAGACAATCCGTAAGGAGTGTCATTCAAAACGCGGATCGCTTCTTCCAGCGACTTCACTTTGATCAGGCAGGTCACGGGCCCAAAAATTTCCTCCTGCATAATCCGCATTTTGGGATGCACATGCGTGAAAACTGTGGGCGAATAAAAATTTCCCTTTTTAAACCGCGGACCGGCGGGCTCGTTGCCTCCGCACTCAACCTTAGCGCCTTCTTTTTTCCCGATTTCTACATACTCCCGAACTCTTTTTTTCTGAATTTCATTGACAAGAGGGCCCATTTCGACGGTAGAATTTTTTGAGCCGTCTCCGATTTTAATTTTTTTCGCTCTTCGAACAAATTCCCGGCGAAACGTTTCATAAATCTTTTTATGCAAAATAATCCGGCTCGTGGCTGTGCAGCGCTGCCCCGTGGTGCCAAAAGCGCCCCATAAAGCCCCCTCCACCGCAAGCTCCAGATTGGCATCGTCCATCACGATTTGAGCGTTCTTGCCGCCCATTTCCAGAGAACACCGTTTGCGGGTCCGCGCCGCCTGCTCCGCCACCTCACGCCCGACTTCGCAGGAACCGGTGAATGAAATGAGACGGATGTCTGGATGCCGCACGATGAGCTGGCCGGTAGAAGCTCCTCCGTGAACCAAATTGAGAACGCCCGGAGGAAGCCCCGCTTCTTCGAGAATCTCCACAAACCGGGTGCCGCAAAGCGGCGTGTCCTCAGCCGGTTTAAAAACCGCCGTATTGCCGGTCACCAAGGCGGGGAAAATTTTCCAGGACGGAATGGCCATGGGAAAATTCCACGGCGTGATCAGCCCGCATACACCGATAGGCATGCGGACAGACATGGCAAATTTGTTTTTGAGCTCGCTCGGCGTGGTCTGGCCGAACAAACGCCTTCCCTCGCCCGCGGCGTGGAGCGCCATGTCCACGGCCTCCTGAACATCCCCGCGCGCCTCTTTGATGACCTTGCCCATCTCGCGCGTCATGAGCCGGGCCAATTCTTCTTTACGTTCTTTAAAAATTTCAGCCGCGCGGAAAATAACCTCCGCTCGCTGTGGCGCGGGAGTGAGGCGCCACGCATCAAAGGCCGCGCAAGCGGCCCGGACCGCGCTATCGACTTCCGCCTGGCCGGATTCCGGAAAAATGCCGAGAATATCCTGCCGGTCTGCCGGATTCGTGTCAAGAAAGGTGTTTTCTTGCGCCTTCTCCCATTTTCCCGCTATATAATTTTTAAATTGCGTGTATTTTACGTGCTTTTTCAAGGTCATCTTTTCTTCCCATCCATTGCCCGCAGGGTTTTTAGAAGGGTTTTGGTATGTTTCATGTGGCCGTAATGCGTCATATCCAGCGCCAGCGGCGTGATCGACACGTATTTTTTTTCCAGGGCTTCTTGGTCAGTCTCGCCGTCAGGATTGAGCACCACGATTTTGCCACGCAGCCGGTAGGACAACTCCCCCGGCTCATCCTCCTTATCAAATAATTCGACAAATTTGGAAGGAGCTTGACGGGTCATGCGAAATCCCCGGATGTGGCGCGCATGTTCTACGGCCGGGATATTCACATTAAGAAAATAATCGGCAGGAAGCCCGCCGTCCAGGTAACGCTCGGCAATGTGCCGGGTGATCTTCAGGGCATAGGAAAAACCGTTCCAGACAAAAGAGTCAATCGACACCGCAAAGGCCGGCACCCCGCAAATAATTCCCTCACGGGCTGCGGCAATGGTTCCGGAATAATAAACGCTGACACCCGTGTTGGGCCCCAGATTGATCCCGGAAACGATAAGATCAAAAGGACGATTTGAAAAAAGCTCGTTCAAAGCAAATTTGATCGAATCCACCGGCGTGCCGTCAACGCCGTATCCCTTGTGCTTACCCCGCCGGATGCGATGAAGCCGGATACTGCGATTCAAGGAAACCGCGTGGCTCGAAGCGGATTTAGGATACCGGGGCGCCACAATTTCACAATCTGCAATTTCGGAAAGTACCTCTTTAAGGGCCCAAATGCTTTCGGCCTCAATGCCATCGTCATTGGTGAGCAGAATTCTTTTCTTCCGTCTCATAAATCCCCAAAAGCGATAAGCCGCATTTTCTCTTCTTTCAGAAAGGATTGCACCTCGACCGAACATAACGCTTCCCGTTCGCGCTCGCGCGTGCGGTTAAAACTTGAAATAGCCATCAAGGCCTTGTCGCATCGCGCCGGATGGCACATCAACTCATAAGTGCCTTTCCGGAGGGTGCGGAGCGCTTTCAAAAGTGAAACCCGGCTCCAGGCGTGTGCAGATTCCAAGTCTTCGATAAGATGATCGGTTGTTAAAACACCGCGGGTCTTAAGTTTTTTCCGGACTCCCGCCGTGCATAAACAGCTCATCCTCACCGGAAGCCGGTAGCGGGCCGCCATGCGTGTAAAAATCTCAAAAATTTCCTTTTTTGCATGCAAATGATGATGCGTGTCAAGATGCGTGGGCAGACGGCCCAGAAGCTTCCTGAACCTCTCAATCTGGCTCCTGTATTCTTCCGCAAGCTCAGCTTGGGATATATTTTTAAAATCCAGTTCACTCCTTTTTTTAAACGAGCCGTCCGCCTTCAAGAGCGTCGGGATCTTGCGCGGCAAAGCAACGGGCGTGCCGAGCGTAATATTCAAATGAAGACCGACTCCTAATTTTTTCCGTTTTTTGAGTTCTTTTAAAATGCGGCCCGGCGCGGGAAGATTCACCATGAAAGAAGTGCTGGTCACAATCCCACGGTCATGAGCTTCGAGAATACCGTGCGACACGCCTTCCGTGAGATTAAAATCGTCGGCGTTGACGATCAGTTTGATGAATCGGGAAAGCGCGGTCATCCGGAGATAAGTACCACGGCCACGGCGTAATCCGTGTCATGTGAAAGCGTGACGGCAATGGTGCTGGCCTCGGGCAGACCGAGGCGATCCCTTTCCTCGGGCAGGATAAAAAATTCCGGGGCGCCGTTCGGGAGATGCTTGATTTCAATATTCTTGAAACGGATTTTTGCCTCACGGGGGCTGATGGCTTTGTAAAAGGCCTCTTTGGCGGCAAAACGGCCGGCGTAATGTTCAAATTTTCTGTGTTTGTGGGACTCGCAGTATTCAATTTCGCCGGCGGTGAAAATCCTGTTCAGGAAAGAGTCACCGTGTTTTTCAATGGCTTCCCGGATCCGGGGAACCTTCACCAGATCAACCCCGCAGCGCGGAACGGCCATGGCAGTTCTCAATCTCCCCTAAATATTCAATGAAGTTTGGGGCAGTCATGGCTAGGTATTAGCCCCGCTCGATTTTGAGAATTTTGTAGTGTGTCGTACCGGCAGGAATGACAATCTCGGCAATGTCGCCGACTTTTTTGCCCAGGAGCTGGCGCCCCACAGGGGAATCACTGGAAATTTTTCCGGCTTTAAAATCAGCCTCTTCTTTGGAAACCAGCATGTATTTCACTTCCCGGCTTTTTTCCACATCCTGAAGATGCACCGTGGCGCCCAGATAAACCTTGTCCTTGTCCATGGAATCTTCATCAATGATGGACACATCCGCCAGTCTCACCTCAAGCTCGGAGATCCGGGTCTCCAGATTATGCTGGGCCTGTTTGGCCGAGTCATACTCTGCGTTCTCACGCAAATCGCCGTGGGCGCGCGCCTCAGAAATAGCCTTGATAACTTCCTGACGCTTCACGCTTTTGAGGTATTTCAACTCCGCCCTCATCTTCTCGTAACCTTCTTTGGTAAGACGGACGGCCATGGCTCTCCTTAATTATTCAATCAATGTAGCCATGACTGCCCCAAACCTCTTATCAATACTTTAATGAAGTTTGGGGCCGCCATGTTTCTCTCTCTAACGGAACAAAATGTAAATCACAAGGCCAAAAAGAACGGCCGACAAAATGTAGACGCGGTTAAAACTCCAGTAATTAATGGCCTTGACAAAAAAGCCGTTGAAAGGACTTTCAATCCGTTTCCGGAGGGTCGATTTGAAGTCAATGATTTGATCTTTCCTGAAACGGAGATAAACGCCCCCTATCTTATAAGCGTGTAGTCTCCCTCTCCGGACGAGCTCCTCCACCTCGGTCTGTTCAAGGTCGAGGTAGTCGATGACCTCTTTAAGAGAGAGCATCCCATCCATGGCCAACGCTCCGCTCCCCGCAAAAAAAATCTCCGGCGGCTGCCAGAGATTTAAATTTTTAGTTTTTCTTCCTGAATCCAGCGATCAATCTCGGACTTGCGGAATTTCCAAGCATTGTCTTCCTGAAACGCCGGAATCTTTCGTTTCGCCGCCCACTCGTCAAGAGTGGCCATCTCCACTTCGAGATACTGGGCAAGCTCTTTGAGGGTCAAAAGATCATCGCCCCCCGACTCACTGGTGCTCAGCATCGAAAGCTGGCCTTCCAGCACCGCGCCTTCGGTGATGCTGATGATCGGGGTGATCACATTGCCCTTCACGATAGCAGGAGAAATAATGGAAAGCCCCTGGCTCGCGACAATATCGCCCGTGACTTTCCCTGCGACAATGATCCGGTCGCCCGTGATATTGGCTTTCACCCGGGCATTCTCACCGATGGTCAAATTACCCTTGGTGTCCAGTTTGCCCTCGAAACTGCCATTGATACGGAGATTGACCGGATCTTTAAACGCGATGGTACCCTGCATGCTTGCGTCAACGTCAAGGATCTTCTCGTGCAGTTCTTCATTTTTTTTGCCCATCGTCGATCCCCCTTTGCGTTATAATATACTGAAACGTCTCATAAATGCCAACAGAAATTTACCTTTTAAAATCCCGGAAAGGCCCTAATTCTCCATGAAAAATCCGACCCGCAAACTGCTGGACGATCATCAGTCCCTTCTTCTCAAATTTGAAAGAGTGCTCGGCCTCTCTTTCCGGAAAAGGGCCCTTCTTTTAGCCGCTCTAGCCCACCCCTCCTACCGCAACCAGTCTCCCGGACTGGGTCTGGAAGACTTTGAACGGATGGAATTCCTGGGTGACGCCATCCTAAGCTATGTGGTCAGCCGCAAGCTTTATGAATTGTTCCCCGAAGCCAATGAGGGCCTGCTTTCCCAGCTCCGGGCGGGCGTGGTCTCCAAAAAACTCCTTTTCCGGGTGGCCTGCGATCTGGACCTGCCTCAATTCATCCTTCTCGGAAAAAGCGAGAGGAAGCTTCCCAAGACCGAGAAAGGGAAAATTTTTGCCGACACCCTCGAAGCCCTGATCGCTGCCGTATTCTTTGACCGGGGGGCGGCTAAAACCGAAGCGTTTATCCTGAGGCATTTTGGAAAATTCCTGCGCTCACCGGCCCTGAAACGCATGGGCATAAGCCCCAAGAACCTGCTTCAGGAGTGGGTGCAGAAAAAGTTCAGAATCCTGCCCGAATACCGGCTGGAGATGGACAACGGTCAGTTTGTGGCCTGGGCCGCGGTTCAGAACCGCGGGAAAGCCCGGGGCAAGGGGCGTACGAAGAAAGATGCGGAAGAACGGGCCGCAAGACTGCTCCTAACTCTTTTTAAGAAAAAATATAAATAAGGGCTCGCGGAATTTTTACCCGGCAGGACTTAATTTTTCCCGCTTCTTTTACTCAACAATTCAGTCAACAGAGCCGCGCCCGCTTCTTTGAGCGCATCTTTTGGCTTGGGCTGGGAGGGAGCAGCGGCGCCGCCCTGCTGCGGTGCAAGAGTAGCGTCTTTTTTCTTAAAAAGCTTATCCGTGATCAATTTTCCCACTGCATCGCTGATCACCGAGGAATCCAGCCCGATCTTGGGGTTGGCAAAATCCCCGTAGATTTGTAGAGGAATGCCTGCAGGAGGCTGGGCCCCTTCCCCCTGCGCCGCCTGCTTTGCAACAAGGTCAGTCAGGGTGATATTCACGCGATAATTCAAAACCCCGTCCAGGGTGCAGAATCCATTGGCAAGGGCTGAAAAGCGGGGACTGATCAGGTTCAGCTGATCGGTGATTACTTTTTTATTCTGAACCACAAAATTGGATTGCAGGTCACTGAACTCCGTTTTTCCCGCCGAATAAGGCGCAAGACCCGTGTATTTGGACGTGTTCCCAAGCACGCCCAAAAGGTCAAAGCTGTTGAGCGATCCCCCGACTAATTTGAATTCACCCTTGCCCCGAAGCCGCGCGAGCGCCTCCTGGCCGGGATAATAATCTCCTTCAAAATTCCCCAAAAGATAAAAATCTCCCTCGGCAAGGTCGCGGCCGGATATTTGCCGGACCAGGGGCCCGAGTTTCAACCGTTCCACCTGAATGGCAAAATTATAATGAGGCTGGGCACCGGACTCCACTTCACCGGCTCCGCGAAAAGAACCGTCATAAAGATTCAAGGCAAGTTCCTGGACTGAAAAAAGAGAGCCCATCCAGCTTGCGCTCAAAGACAGATTCCGCACCGGCTGGTCTTGGGCCAGCACTTTGGCAATAAAGGCTTCGGCTTTTTCCGCTGCCTTTCTGCCTTTTTCGCCGTTCAGGCCCGCGGCAATAGCCTTGACCGGCCCCATGAATTCCCGGGGATACCATTCCGGCGCCGTGCATTTAAAAGACAGCGACTCATGGGGCGGAATATTGCGCACATATTCCACATGAACTGGCGCATCCTTGGCAAAAAAATCAAGCTTGCCGGAGGAGGCGCGGCGGTTAGTGAATTCCAGAATTGCGTTCAGCTTAGTGATGGGAAGCTCCTCATAAACCGCCTGGGCGTTCTCCAGCGTCACCGTGGCTCCGTACAAAAGCTCCTCCGGTTTTGATAAAATCCCTTTGGCATTGACCAGAATTTTGGTCCTTCCCTCCATGGGGTATTTGCCGAGCGGCTGAAATACGCTCTCCCATCCCTTGAGAGAAAATTTATTGGTAAGAAAAGTGATTTCCCCCTGCCCCGTGGCCGGATTCCAATTTCTTAAAGTTCCCTTCAAAGCCATCTCCTGCAGCCAAAGGTTAAAATCACCCCGGAGATTCTTCTGGTTCTCAAGGACCATGTCGTACTGAAGTTTGAGGGAAACTCCTTTGGTTTTAGTGAAGATGGCGGCATAGGAAAGAAAACTGGCCGTCAAATCCGCCGAACCTGAAATGGAAAGATTTTCACGCGTACCTTTGGCAAAAACGCTTCCCTGCATTTCACCCGAAAATCCAAATTTGTTGGGAATCGCTTTGTCAAAGGGAACCAAGAGCTCGGAAATGCGGTCGAGCTTAGCATTGCCCGTGGTGATTTCAAAATCGATGGGAGCGTTCTCAGGGCCTTCGCCCCAATTTCCCTTGAAAAGAAAATCGCCATACGGTGAATTCAATGTGAGGCCACGCAGGGAAAAGCGGTTGCTTATAAAATTCGATTCGGCGTCAATCTTAAAATTAAAATCCGCAGGCACGGATTCCTTCTCACGCGTGGAAGCGAGAGTATAAACTACTTGGCGGAGATTCCCCGATCCCTGAACGGTAAGCTGATTATGTTCCCAGACCACGGACCCGGCCCAGGACAGAATCCCCTGTTTCACTTCAACCTCAGGCCGGTGCAAAAAAAGCGGGACTATCTTCGCCAGATCCGACTCCTTCAAATCCACCCGGGCCTGAAGCGAGTCCACTCCAAGCGCTTTGCCATTCAACCGGAGCGCAAAACTCCCGTCAAGCTGGAGATTATCCGCTGGTCCAAGGAATATCCCTCGCACCGAAAAACTGACCTTCCCGTCAACCGACAGATTCCGGAGTTCAATATCAAATCCTGAAAGTGAGACCCTGTTCCGGGCCATATCCGCACCTGAACCAATCGCCGCCTGAGCAGGCCGCCCTGTCTCCCAGGTCAGCTCGCCGTCCACATGTTTGGCATGGACATAGCCGACCTCAATCCGGCGCATAAAAAGGGGCCAGAGTCTGAGGTAAAGTTTAAGCTCGGGGGTCTTGATCAGGGCAGCGCCCGTTTCCGTATTGGTTTGGACGGTCACATCATGGACCAGAAGAGAAATCGGCGGGAAAAAAGAGGTTTGAAAAGAGCCCAGCGCGACCTGGTTTTGAAACTGCTTCTCGACTTCGGTGGTGATTCGTTTTTGGAAGTCTTTATTCTGAAGGAGAAAATAAATCGAGGCGAAAAAAGACGCGGCGAGTAAAATCAAAACAAGAAATACACCCGCGACAATTTTTTTCATCACGCCTTACGATAGGATTTGTTTGCGATGAACTCAGGAAATCAGTAGGTGCCGGTCTGTGAATTGCCCAGAGGCTGAAGGGAGTAATCCTCCAGGAATCCGGCACAACCGACCAAACACGCCAGCAAAAAAGCGAAAAGGGCAAGGACCAGGAATTTCGGGACCCGCATCACCGTTTCGTATACTGGAAGCTGCGGCGCGCCCCTTTGCGGCCGAATTTCTTACGTTCTTTTTCGCGGGGATCGCGGGTAAGGAAACCACCTTTGCGAAGAATGGGGCGAAGTGTTTCATCATAAAGCGTCAGGGCGCGTGAAATGCCGTGGCGAACCGCCCCTGCCTGCCCCGCGACTCCGCCGCCTGTCACATTGATTTCAAACCGGAAACGGTCCAGCATTCTTGCCGCCTCAAGCGGCTGGCGGATAATCATTCGCAAATCATCGCGTTTGAAATACACGTCGCAATCTTCGCCGTTCACAAAGATGCCCTTTTCTCCGTCCGTAAGCCGCACGCGGGCTACCGATTGCTTTCTTCTCCCTGTTGCGACAAGGGTTTTTTCAGCTATGTCTGCCAAAATCGTATCCTTTCGTTTGTATCTTTTGTATTCAAAACCTAGACGGAAAGAACCTCGGGCTTCTGCGCCTGCTGTTTGTGCTCACTGCCACGGTAAATCAAAAGATGCGTCAGCATACGAGCACCCAACCTGTTTTTAGGAAGCATCCCTTTCACTGCCCGGCGCAAAACTTCCTCAGGCCGCCTTGCCAGCAATTCCTCCAGCGTATATTCCACACGGCCGCCCGGATATCCGGTGTAATGATCATAAACTTTATTCTGTAATTTTTTTCCCGTGACGCGAATCTCGCTCGCGTTGGTCACCAGCACGTAATCGCCGGACTCCACATGCGGCGTGTAAAGAGTTTTTCCCTTGCCGGTAAGAATTCTCGCAATCCTGGCTGCCAGACGTCCCAAGACCTGTCCCTTGGCATCTATCGAGTACCAGCGGGATTTGACTTCGTTCTGCTTCGCGTTGTAGGTTTTCATAACATTAATATTTTCAATAGGTTGAATAAATTTTTTCCGGCTTCCAAAGAAGAGGACGTACTATATCAGAAAAATTTAGCTTTGTCAAAGAGCTCTTTATATTTTGTAATCCAGCCGCAATATTCGCAGGAAAGTGCGGATTCCGGCATATCGCCGGCCAGAAGCGCCACCGCTCTTTCAAAAGTCCTCCGGCCCCGCTCAACATCAACAGGAATGCGAATAGCCTGAATCTCAAACACCGCCTTTCCGTTTTCGCTGATACTTTTCGGGGAATAATAAAGCAAAAATCCGTAATCGCTGGCCTGAAGCTTGTTTTCCTGCAACAGGAGCGCGTAACAGTCCAGCTGATTCTGATAATACCGGACCGCATCTTCTTGCGTGGTCGGAGAACCCTTGGTTTTATAATCAAAGGGGATATGACGGCCATCCTTGACCAAAAGTTCATCAATGGCTCCACCCAGTGCTGATCCATCCCGGGTCCGGTATTTAAGCCCTTTTCTCCAATCGCGCCACTGATCCAGCCGGACCTGATCCGGAAAAAGTTTGGCGCCCGCAAAATCTTTGCCCGCAAGTTCCGGCGGAAGTTCATTTTTGGCGCGGTAGGTGTCAAAATGCACTTTGATTTCCCGGTCCATTCCGGTTGGAAGCGAAGGAAAAATGCCGCGCGGCCGCTTGAAACTTTTTACCTTGTCCAGCCAGAAACAGCGCGGGCATTCAAGGAAAAGATTCAATGTGGTGGGTGACAATTTGAAGGCAGGCATAAAAACTCAGTTTAAGAGCTGGAGCAAAATCTCCTGCCAGGCCTCTTCGTCATAATCTGCCTTTTCCCGGATCTCCTCCAGCTGTTCCGGACTCATGCTACGGATATATTCCTTGTTTTCCTGGATCCATTCTATAATTTCCCGCTGGGATTGAAGGGTTTTCAGGGTTTTGAGAAGTTCCGTCAAGCGGCGTAATTCATCAAAATTCATCATGGCGTATTATAACCGCTCTCCTTAGCAACATCAATGCCCCCCTGCTTCGCTTCCGGTTGAATAATATAAAGCAGAGAGACATCGCAGCGCCGGACAATGTGCAACACTTTTCCCTCCTGGCTTTCATGGCCGTTCCAGCGGGTGATGGCCATGAAAATATCCGGGTGTTCGTTGGGATTGACGATCTCGAAATGCTTCCGGAGTTCTTCGGTTTTCTGCAAAAAATATCCGGTGAGAAAAGGCCGGCTGTAGTTGGCCACGCGTATTTTTCTGCCGTCCGGAAAAAGAGAGGAGTAGTTTTGGATGAGCCACTCCGCACCCTCTTTATAAGAATTTCCCCAATAATCCGTTTCAAAATTCCGGGCAGCCCTTTTCATGCCGCCGGCAGCTAGACGATTAAAATAAATATTTTCATAAGGATGAAGCCTGGCCATGTCCCATAAAGTCAACATTCCTGACACAAAAACCGCGGCGTATAAAATTTTTTTGAAGCGCGGAGCTGCTGTCGAACGGATAAGTTCGGCCCATGAAATTCCGGCGAGAACGGCAAGCGGCGGCAGTAAAAAAAGGAACTGGCGCAGGCCGTCATAAACAGTCGGACGAAAAATTATCACACCAAGAATGGGGAACAGGACAACCGCGGCAAGAAACATAAGTTTAACGGGACGCCTCTCCAGCGAAGATTTCTGCCCACCGGTAAAAAATCGAAGCCCCAAAAAACAGCCCGCGATCAGGCTGATAAAATAAAATTCCGGCAGAGAAATAAAAAACCATGTGGGCAAATAATCCCACGGTAATTGCCGGGCCGGAATATAACGGCCATAAAAAAAAACGGGTAGCGGCCAGTCAAAATTGGAAAAAGTTGTGAGAGCGCGCCAGGGATGGCGAAAGGGTGAAACCTGGGCCCCGGGCCAAAAAAGGAGCATGACGCACCAGCTTATGGCCAAAATACCGGCCAATGAAATAACGGTTCTCTTGAAGTGTTTCCCGAAAGGCACCGATCCTTTTACCGCCCAAAACTGAATCATCAGCCATGCTCCCCATAGCAGGGCGGCGTAGCCAAAAATAAAAATACCTCCGATCCGGATCCCCAGCATCAGGCCCAGGGTCAGGCTAAGTTTCAGCAGAAGTTTTCCCGGAAGCCGCGGGAGTGCATCGAAAGATAAAATCAAATAATAAAGGGAAAGCAGAAACATTGCCGCAAAAGGAATATCTTTGGGGTTATTAAAAATATGCCCGTAAAAAACCGGCGTGAACGTCAGGAAAAGAGCGGAGAAAAATCCCCCCGCAGCCCCCGAAAAATGCTTCCCCAACCGGTAAGAAAAGAGGATACCCAGAAAACCAAAAACCGTATTCGCCAAATGCCGCGATTCATACACTCCAAACGGCAATATCCTGGCAGCCAAAGCTGCGGCGGCATCAAAAAACCCGCCGTAAAAATGAAGCGTTGGAAAATCCACGGCTGAGGTGTCCTTGAAAATCGACCCATACCATTTGAGAATGCACTTGCCGTACATCCGGTGCACTTCTTCATCCCACGTCAGGCCGTAATGGAGGAAAGTCGCGCCCAAAACGACAAAAACACCGGCAAGGTAGAGCCGGGCCAGAAACCGCCAATTTTGTTCAGACATGATAAAGGGATTTTAACGCAGATAAAGAAAGAAGCGGAAGAAATGTTTATGCTAAATCCATATTCTCTTTTGCCGTTATATTATAAATAAAAGGTTGCGCGAACTCCCTTATTATATTAGACTTCTAGAAATTCATACTACCCAAGGAAATCCATTACAAAAAATGAAAACAAAATACAACGTAGGCCCTGTCATCGGTCTTACCTTCCTCCATGTGGTTTGCCTGCTCGCACCTTTCACCTTTACCTGGAAGGCGTTAGGTGCTTTCTGCGCTCTTTACTGGATCGCAACAGGCTGGGGGGTTTGCCTCTGCTATCACCGGCTGCTGACCCACCGGAGTTTCCAGTGTCCAAAATGGCTGGAATATTTCTTTACCGCATGCGGAACTCTCTCTTGTCAGGGAGGGGCCATTAATTGGGTCGCAACCCATCGTTATCATCACGCAAATTCGGATATGGAAGATGATCCGCACAGCCCTACCCGCGGATTTTGGTGGGCTCACATGTTGTGGTTTTTGAAGGCCTCCCCTGTATGGGACAGCGATGCATTCAGAACCCGCTATGCCCCTGAACTTTATAAGGATCCCGTTCACCGCGTCTTAAATCATTACGAATGGACAGCCCCGTGGATTGTAGGGTTTTGGCTTTATTTTTGGGGCGGATGGCCTTGCGTGATCTGGGGCATTTTCCTGCGCACGGTCGTGACCTTGCACGTGACCTGGTCCACCAATTCAGCGGCCCACCGCTGGGGATATCAAACATATACCACCAAGGACTATTCAACCAATCTTTGGTGGGTAGCGCTTTTCGGGTTTGGAGAAGGCTGGCACAATAATCACCATGCCTTTCAGTATTCGGCGCGCCACGGCTTGCGCTGGTGGGAAATTGACATGACCTACCTCCTTATCCGTGTCCTTGGTTTTCTTGGGTTGGCCGATGCCATCCGCGTTCCTCACCCGGCCCTGGCTTCGGCCATGGAAATTAAAAACATTCCCCTTCAGATCAATCCTTCCGAAGAACCGGTTTACAGCGAGTCTGCTGCGGAATAAAAATTTTCCGCTAATCTTTTTTTGCGCGGGCTTTCATCCAGGTGACAAATTTTTCGATTTGTACCAACGAAATCGGATCCAGTTGAGAGAACTGGCAGCCGACACGATACCTTCGCTGCTCCTCCAGTTTGTAGGAATGAATCACTTGCACCCGTGCCCGAATCCTTTTTTCACCAGGGTAGGCGGCGGGAAAACGCAATTCAATTTCAAACAACGTTCCGACCGAGAAATTTTTTTCACAGGCCACACGCACACCCTGTTTGGAAAGGTCCCGGACCTCCGCCTCATACATTGCGTTTGTGGCGAGATCTCTTAACGTGCCCTCCGCATGCTCCCACATGTGGACACGCTCCGTGGCTCTTTTTTCAGGCACCGAGCCACCTTTGAAAAACCGTTTAAAATCCGGAAATCCCACTTTTAGCCCTCCTCACTTTTCATCCATCACTTTCTTCAACTCGGCAGCCAATTTCAGACTGTCATGGCGCACCAACTCATGATCGGAGGCCAGATCCGCCCAAATCACACGAGCGCGGGTTAACTTTTTAAGCACGGCCGGCGATTTTTCGATCACGGGAAATTGCCGCTGGCCCGCATAGGCTTTCAGAGAGGCCTCTGAAAAAATCGTCGAGGAACAAACCACATAATCAAGAGCATCCTCTTTGAGATATTTGATAATTTCCCGGACGTGATCGCTCACTTGAAAACCGGTCGTTTCGCCCAGTTCCGTCATAATGTTGCAAACATAAATTTTTTTAGCCCGGCTGGCGACAATGGCCTGGGCAATTCCCCCCACGATTAAATTGGAAATGACGCTCGTGAAAAGATCGCCCGGCCCGAGAATAATAAACCGGGCATTGTAGATGGCTTCAAGCGCCTCCCCGTTGGCCAGCACAGGCGGCTCCTGCCACAGCCGCTTGATACGGTGCTCTGGGCCGATCTCATCCAATAAATCAATATGAGTTTCGCCTTCCACCACCGTGCCATTTTCAAGTTCTGCCTTCAGGGTATTCACCGTGTCAGTCACGGGAATGACCTCCCCTTGAATTTTAAGAATCTCGCCAATGGATTTAACGGCCTGCGCCATGGTGCCACGCATCTGGCAAAGCGCGGTGAGCAGAAGATTGCCCAGATTATGTCCCTTGAGTTCCCCGCCCCGCTCGAACCGGTACTGCATCAGTTCATTCAAAAGGTCCGGCGCAGTGGAAAGCGCCACTAGACTTCTCCGGATATCGCCGGGAGGCAGAATTCCGAAAAGATCTCGCAGTTTCCCGGTGGATCCGCCGTCATCGCTCATGCTGACAATGGCCACCGGATGAATGCCCGCCAGGGTTTTAAGCCCCGAGAGGAGAGTAAAAAGTCCCGTTCCGCCGCCTAGGCAGGCCGCGCGGGTTTCCTGATGCAAGACTTGCTGAATTTTGGCCACGAATTCGCGGATCGCAATGGGCCTCGCCACCACCTCGGTTTTAGGGTAGCGTCCGACCTCGATCTGCTGCCTCTGGTTCTCGGAAAGGGTCAACACAATCACCGGCGGCTGCTTGAAATTCTCAAGCGCCCCGCACCGCCGCAAAAGCTCGGCCGCGTTCATGCGCGGCAATTCAAACTCCAGCAGAATGAGATCAAATTTGTCGCTTAAAATTTTCTGAAACGCATCAAAACCGTTATCCACCTCCACCCAGGCATAATTAAACCGGGTGAACGAGCGTTTAATCAGATTAATCAGGGGAGGATTCGAAGCGGCGAAAAGAATTTTCATGGGAATTAATATTCGTGAATGGGACTTTTGGCGTTCGCCCTGGCTCCATTCGCCGTGTGCAAAACGCCGTCCTGCCCGATATAAAAATGCTTGAGCTTTGCGTCCGGCTCCAAAGGGTCCGCGTTGATTTCAAACCCGCTTCTTGAAGCCGTGATCGTGAACCGGTATTTATCCTTGGTGCCGCCGCCAAACTCCTTGGGCAAAAAATTGCCGTCCACCAGTTGTTTAAAACCGGGGGCCTTGATTCCCTCTTCATCTTCACGGGTCTGATAATAAATCAGGACAGCACGGTGGACCTGATGGATATCGGAAATGACCTGCGTTTCAACGGCTGAGCTGAGCATCTCCATCGGGTTCCACGAAAAGGAAGTTTTGGCGGCAGAGGCCTTTTCCTCTTTAACGGTCTTCATCTTGGCGGGTAGCAGGGTTTCGGACGGTTTGGCAGCCGGCATCCAATGGACCTGTTCTCCTGTTTTTTCATTGGTACCAAACACGGCTTTTGAAGTGATGCTAAGAATTTTATAGGGGCCGTAGCTGTCGCCTTCTTTGACCATGGTCCCGTTCAGAATGGCCACGGACCGCCGCGAGTCAACCTCATCGTGCATGATGCCTTCCACCCGGATGTCTTCGGCTGAGAAAGCAACTGACGCGAAACAAAAAAGAATCGCGAGGCCTAAAAAAGTCGCTCTCAATTTCCGTGATAAACTGTAAGCCACCTTACCGTACCGCTCTCAGAACGCATGAATACACTGTTGGTCACCGCCCCCTGGCTGGTAAAACGCACGCCCCTCAAAAGACTTCCGTTCGTGACTCCCGTGGCCGCAAACCCGCAAGGGCCGTGCACAAGATCTTCCATGCAATAGACTTTATTATCGACGGGCGTTCCGTCCGCCTTAACCACCTGGGCCTGAAATCCGCCCTTGAGGCATTTCATGGCGCAGGCCGTAATCACCCCTTCTGGGGCTCCGCCGATTCCGCACAGCAAATCAATCCCGCTGTCTGCAAGGCAACACGCAATGGCTCCCGAAATATCGCAATCCTGGATTAGTTTGATGCGGACTCCAATCCCATGAAGTTCCTTGATTAATTTTTCATGGCGGGGCCTATCCAGAAGGCATACCATGATTTTTGAGATATCCTTCCCGGTCGTTGCGGAAACTAGCTGGATGGTTCTCGACAGGGGATCCGTGAGATGCAATTCGATTTTTTTCGCAATTTCCGGGCCATAGGCAATTTTGTTCATGTAAAATTCTGCGGTTGAAAAAAGAGACCCTTCATCCGCCACGGCGATCACGCTCATGGCCTCCGGACCGGAGGTGACCGTCGGGCGGGTCCCGTCAATGGGGTCCAGCGCCAGGTCATAATACACCTTTTCCATTTTTGCCAATTTGCCCACCATCTCGCCAGCAAACAAACCATCGCTCTTATCCTTCTTGCCTTCGCCGATCACAATCCTGGCGGAAAACTCCATCTGATTGAGCCGCTCCCTCATGGCCTTGGTCGCCGCTTTATCCGCCGCCTCTTTATTGCCGCTTCCAATCCAGCTCGACGCCGCTATCGCAGCCGCTTCCGTCACCCTCACCAAATCCAGGCTGATGTCTCTCATGTTCTCCTTATTTCTTTTCCTTGTTCATCACGGGATCATAAACACGATAACAATTTCTGCCGCCTTCCTTGCAGGCATAGAGCGCAATATCCGCTTTTTCAATCAGCCCCTCCACATCCTCGGCATGTCCAGGAAAAGTGGCGACTCCCAGAGAAATGGTGACGCGCAATTTTTCTCCCTTAAGCCCGGGATACTCGAACCCCTCCACTTCCTTTCTTAAGCGTTCCGCGGCCAGCCGCGCGCCCTCAGCATCCGTTTCGGGCAAAATCATGGCAAATTCCTCGCCGCCGTAACGGCAGGGGATGTCCGTGTCCCGGACCACCCGCTTGAAAATTTTGGCGGTGGTGGCCAGCACCGCATCGCCTTGCTGATGGCCGTAAGTGTCATTGAATTTTTTAAAGTGATCAATGTCCGTCATAATCAGGGACAAAGGATGTTTGTAGCGTCTGGCGCGGAGAATTTCGTCATACAGCTTTTGCCTGAAATAACGGTTGATAAAAAGCTGCGTCAGCCCGTCCGTGATTGCAAGATGATAGAGATTGGCATTGTTAATCGTAACAGCGACCTGTCCCGCCAGCGTGAGGAGCAAGCTGATGTCCTCCTCGGTGAATTTCTCCCCGGTCAGCTTATTCGAAATATTCATCACGCCGATGCAATCCCCTTCAGCCGTAAGAGGGATGCAGACGATGTTCTGGACATTGGAGGCGGAAGACTGCTTGAAGCGGTTATCTTTGCCCGCATCATCCACCACCATATATTGCAACGTCTGCGCGACTTTGCCCGCGACCCCTTCTCCGACTTTGATCTTGGTGCATTCCATTTCCCCGTCGTTGATCTTTTTCTCCGCAATCGGATCAATCCCGCGCACCACCTTCACCTCAAGCGTCTGCGTCTCTTTGTTGAGCAACATGATGGAGCCCTTTTGGGCATTCACAGCATTGCGGGACTTGTCGAGAATCAAAAGAAGGGTCTTTTTTAAATCATTCACAAAATTCATAGCCTTGGACACATCGTAAAGAACGGAAAGATTTTCCATTTTCTTCCCAAGAGCCGTGGTGGCGCGGGATTTCTGCTGGTCCAGAATCGCGCTGTCAACCGCCACAGCGGCTTGCGTTGCCAGCAAAGAAATAAAAACCAGCTCCTTGTCCTCGTAGGGGGTTCCGTCCTTCTTTCCGCCCAGGGTCAGCACTCCTCGCAATACATTTTTTACAATCAAAGGCACCCAAATCAGGGAATCGAGCAGATGGAGATTGAATTTCCGGATGACCTTCTCAAAATGATAATTACCGGCAGAATCCTTGATGGGAAAGGGTTCGCCGCCATTCAACACGCGCCAAAAAAGCCCCTCTTCCTCCACAAAGGACACTCCTTTGACTTTTTCAGGATCCAGGCCTATCGAGTACTGATAGGCAAAAGTCTTTTGCTCAATGTCATAAATCAAAAGCGCCACATTGCTCGCATCGCTGGTTTCATAAACGGACGAGGCGAAAACGCGCGCCAGGTTATCCATGTCCTGGATGGATATGAGAGACTTTCCAAGCTGGGAAAGCGTAAAAAAATCAAAAACCTTTCTCTCTAAATGTTTTTTATCTTCCCGGCCCGAATCTTTTATTTTGTCTTTATTCTCCTCGGTCATGTCCCTTTTTAACCTCCCACCCGTGCAACGCCATTCAAAATATATTGAACAGCAATCGCGGCCAGCAAAAGCCCCATCAGCCGCGTGATGATTTTTAGCGTGATGCCGCTAAATCCCGACGGACGGACCGCCGCAAGTCGCAAAATAAAAAAAGTCAGGGCTGACACAACAAAAATATTGAAAATCAAAACCATGCGCTGCGGCAATGTCGCGGCCTGGCTGGTCAAAAGAGTCACGGCCGTAATCGCGCCCGGTCCGGCCAGCATCGGCACCGCAAGCGGGGTCACGGCAATATCCTCCTTGGCCGCCCCTTCCGCCTCTTCCTCGGGTGTCTCCTTGATCGGCGTACGACGCGCCTGAAGCATGTCCAGCGCGATTTTCATCAGCACCACCCCGCCTGCAATCTCAAAAGCCGGCACGGTGATGCCAAACGCCTTAAAAATCAACCGGCCTCCCAGCGAAAACACGAGAAGGACAAAAAAGGTGACCCAGGCGGCAAGCCTCGCCATGCGAATGCGTTCATCAGGAGTGTTTTTTTCCGTCATGGCCAGGAAGGCCGGAACGGCCGCCACAGGATCCACAATCGTAAAAAGCGATCCGGCCGAGAGCACGGTAAAATCAAAAAGGCTCATCGGATTAATTTTCTGGAAAATACCAGCACAAAAAAAGCTATCATGAATGCCCCGAAAAACGCCTCAATCCCGGCGATAAGACGCGTCACGTGCATGGGAATGATGTCGCCGTAGCCGAGGGTAGTGAATGTGACTAGACTGAAATAAAAACTCAAAAAATACTCATGAAGGTTTTGAAAGACGCTCTGCCCGCGGTCATAGGCAATGATTTCCTCTGCATAGCGCAGTCCGGCAAAAAAATAAATCAGGGAAAAAGCCAGCACAACCCCAAACGCACTCAAGAAAACCCTGAGGGTTTTCTCTCCGTAGCCGCACAAAATATCAATCATTTTTGAGCTTATCCGGTCCACAGAAAAAAACGGCTTTTGCTTGCGCCGGCTCACCATTTCGTGGTAAAAAAAAGCGCCCACCTCGCTCAAAAGCCCGGCCGCCGTGAGATGCAGGCATATATTCCGGTAAATTTCCTCGGCTTCGCGGAATTTCACCTTGGCTTTTCTGAAATCGCCGGTGTATTCCAGGTGCCGGCCTTCAAGCTCACTCTTCACCATCCCGTGTTTGCCCCAATGAACCCCCAAAATCTTTGCGCGGTCAAGTTTCACTTCCAGCAGATTGGCGCCCTCCATATCGCATTCCTTGAGATTGGCGCCGCGCAAATTGGCATTGAAAAGATTAGCGTCCCGAAAACTGGCTCCGTAAAGGCGGGCGCCTTCCAAATGGGCACGCTCCAGATTTGCCTTATCCAGATGCGCCCTGACCAGCCAGGCACTTTCCAGATTGGCCCGGGAAAGATCCACGCCTTCCAGATGAGCCCCCTCCAGCCGCTTCTTCGCCTGGATAGCCTGTGAAATTTTTTCCCGCATTTCAGGAGTGTGTTTGGGAAGGTTGATATCATGAAAAAAACAAAACAAAGCATCTCCTTCCCGCGGCTCCTTGCAGAACCCGCCGCCTTCAAATTCAAACTGACAATGATGCTCTATATTCACAAATTTCACCTTGCTCCCGAATCATCCGGCCGCAATTTTTCCATCTCGATAAATCTTAAAGTCTTCTCGATACGGTCAAGATCAGAAACCGAAGGCCGGACTGCACCCTTTTCAACCTGGGCGAGATACCCTTCCGGCAAACCGCTGTGAGCTGCGACTTCAAGCAGGGAAATTTTAAGCTGCAGCCGGAGTTCCTTGAGTTCAACCGCTGTCATGCCTCACTCCGCCTTTATTTTGACTTGTATCGCAATTCTTGAAGATACTCGCCGGTCAAAACCGCCATCCGGTCATAAATTTCCCCGAACTGATTCATGCCAGGGTGAACGGATTGCATTTCGCTCAACAAAGCCTCCTGCTTTTCTCCGGGCAACTCCTCAGCCGCCACAAACTGCTGAAGCCCCAGAAAAGCCAGTTCCAAATGCCCTTTCAAAGGGGCATTGCCCGGCCCGGCTTCCTTCAATCCTTCAATCAAAGCCCTCTTAATCTCCTCTTTGGAGTGAGGGAGCTTGCTTTCAGAAATCAAATGGCCAAAACGCAGCTCTTCCGCCACCACTTCGCCATAATCCGCCACAACATACCGCCACTTCATTCGTTTTCCTATGACTCATTCCCGCGGTTTTTCCTGTACCGGCCCGCTTTCCCGGCCTTGCTCCACGGCCTCACGGACCGCGTCCTTGACCGTCAAGCGTATTATTCTCAAAAATACCAGCACCGCAACCGCCAAAATCAGGCCGCCACCCAAAATAGTCCCAATTTTTTTAAGCACGCTGAATCCCCAGTCCAAAACTCCTAGCTGCAGAAGAATAAAAAGACCTACCAGCACAGCAACTGCGCCAAGAACCGCGGGAGGCACCCCGAAGGAAGAAAGTTCGCGTTCGAGCTTGGATTTCCAGCCCCGGGTGATGGAAACAACCTGCCACCCTTTTTCTTCCAGATGCTTGCGGAGCACGTCCTCGCTGGGAGCTTCAAACCAGCAGTAAATAGTTTCGCCCTGGTCGTCGATAAATTTTCCCTTGTATTTCATGGCATCACCGGAGGTTACACATAATCATCGGCATTTTTGAGAGTTCATTTAAGAAGGACTGGTTAAAGTCTACTCCCCGCGCGATATTCCGTCAATTCATGTCATTCACAAATGCTGATAAAGCAGGGCGGCCCACTTTCTGCTTTTCAGAATCCTGAGGCATTTTAAATCCCGGGTTTCAAAATCCCGGCGAAAGGAACGCAAATGCTCCAACCCAATGCCTGATACGAGGAGATACTTTCCCCGTCTGACGCGGGGGATAATTCTACGCTTCTGCTCCACCAGCAGGCCGGACAACAAATTCGCGCCCACCAAATCAAAAGGTTTTCTGGTCATAAAAGTTTTGATGTCCGCTTTAAGCGCCGTAATGCCCTGGCACCGATTTTGCCGGAAATTGCAGCGGGCGGCTTTGACCGAGGGGCCGTCCGTGTCAATGGCCAAAACGCGGCGTGCACCAAGGCGGCTAGCCGCAATGCTTAAAATGCCTGTCCCTGTTCCGATGTCAAAAAAATCCTTAAACCGGCCCTGCAGCTTTTCCATGAGCGTGCCCATGAGGCGGGTGGTCTCATGGCAACCTGTGCCAAAAACGCCCAGAGGGTCAAGATAAATCGAAATCCGCACACTCTGTCTGAATTTTTCTTTTTCCCATAAAGGGACCACCACAAATTTTTTTCCAAAATTTTTGATGTGAAAATAGGCATTCCACTTGTCCAGCCAGTCGCGGCGTTCGAGAAAACGTACTTTAAACCTAAAACCCATGCCCTTCCAATTATGGAAAGCTGCTCTTAATTGTGCGGCCTTCATTAATGAGCGAGTGTAAAAACCGGTGACTGATTTTCCCTTTTGTTCATAGAAAACGAGGCTGGCTGGAGGAATTTTATGAGAAACGAAAAAATTGCGGGCCGTTTCTTCGCTGGCAGGGCTCAAATCGCCAAGGAGCGAAATCTCGGCGTACGTCAACTTCGCTAGGATTTTGGTACGGATCGTTTCTTCCCTTCCTGGCCGATTTTAACCGTGATGAGGGCGCCGTCTTCCCACGGCCAAAGCATGGCCAGGTATCCGACGCCATTCCGCTCGGTACGGTAAAGCGTTTGGTTGGAACGGATACCGCCGAAATTTTCCGTGACTTTGCGCGCTTCAATCGAAGGAGATTGCCCCTGTGGTTTTGCGGGGACCCCAAAATAATCTTCGAGGATAGGCTGTATCTCATTCCATTGATTTTTGTTCACAACCAATTCGAGCCAGTCGGGAAGATCCGCGCGTTTCTCATCCATGGGCATTTTTTTGACCTGCTGAAGGAATTCGCCAAATGTTATTTTACTCCCGAGCATGGCACCCCTCCGCCCATTCCTGTTTCCAACGTTCAGCACCTTTTGTCACGGCCTCAAAAACTGCGGCCCCGACCGCATGCCCCGCCGCCGTGTGTTTACCCGCATAAGCTGCCGGCGCCGCACCCTCCGGCGAGGCAATCACCACGCAATCCGTGCCCGTGCCGGTGGCCGGCAGGCCGGTAACCGAACTGTAGATCCCGGATGCGAGAATGGCGGCTGTGCGTGCCTCCACAGCCAGCGCCATGGCTTCCAGCATCGCTTCTTCCGAAAGCATTTGAGAAACACGGCAGAGAATATTCACGGTTCCTGTCTTGTTTAGAAATGCGGGGGGATCACCAACCCGCAGGGCATTAGTCAATCCAACGGTCGCAACACAACGCGCTGAGATATCACCCTGCGACGCTTCAATATCCGTATACGTATCCAAATTACGGCTCGTGAGCAGGCCCACGGCGTTTTCCATGCCGCGTTCCCTCATCCGCTCAAGAAGAAATTCCCTGGGATCAATGACCGGGGACAATTCCTGATTGCGCACCTCAAGCCACGCCACTGCGCTGGCCCGCGAAAAGCCGCCTCCCACAATGGCCCAGCTTAGCATTCGATGCGGTTCCGGCCAGCTGGCAATAAGCCATTTCCCCTCTTTTATGACCTGCATGCTTCAACGCCCTTCACCTGGGATCTCTCAATAATTTATCTACAATAACATTATCTCCTATTTCTATCATTAAAAATTTTAAAAAACGTTTTCACACTTGCCCGTTCATCCCATAAAATAACCATCATGGTCAAAGAAAAGATCCCTCAACAAATTCATTTTGAAAAACCTTTCCCCTTTGACCTTTGTCTTCCGGAAGGAACAGGCCCTTTTCCTCTGGTCTGCATCACCCCTCTTTTGGGCCGGCTGATTTTATTTGAAGATCTGTGTCTCGAACGGTGGTTTGCACGTTTTTTCGCGCAACATGGCTTGGCAGCGGCGGTCATGGCCCGGCCTATTTTCGAATTTAATCCGGCGCACGGACTTGAGCAGCTTCAGAAATATCTGGAACAGTCGGTGGAGAGGAACAGGGAGATTTTGAATTTTTTGATGCTGCACAAACAGATTGAGCCGGAAAAAATCGGGAGCCTTGGAATCAGTTTTGGGGCGGTGGTGAATTCACTCTGGGCCGGATCCGATCCCCGCCTCAAAGCCCATGTCCTGGCCTTGGGAGGCGGAAACCTTGCGGATATTTTTGTGACCTCCCGGGATCCTCTGATGCGGAGTTATCTCGCAGCAGCTCTTCGTAACCAACACTGTGGGCCTGAAGAACTGAAAACCCGGCTTGAGAAAATATTCCTGAGCGATCCCTTAAAAATTGCGGCCGCCTTGCCCAAAGAAAAAATTTTAATGGTGCTGGCACTTTTTGACCGGGTGATCCGTTTTCCCTGCGGCAAGGCTTTCCGTCGGGCCCTGGGCAATCCGGAAACGGTTTTTCTTCCGCTCGGCCATTACACGGCTATTTTAAGCGCGCCTTTTTTGCGGTGGAAAATGCTTCGATTTTTTGAGGGAAAACTTTGAGGGTTAAGAGCAGTGACCGCAGAAGCACAGCTTGCGCTGCGCGTCGCGGCATAGAATTTCTTCGCTTGCCATTTGTTTTAATTTGTAGTGATTCTCACCATAGCGAGTAGCCACTTCCAGCAGGAATTCACTTTTCTTGTAAAAATCATAGGAAGAAACCGATAAATAAACTCCTAGAATAACGGCCATGAAGGCCAGTAGCGGTTTTGAGGCTTCCTGTGGGAGAGAAAAGGTTTCATTATTAATCTTATTTAACATACTTAAATAAGATACCATATTAAAATTGAAATATCAAATAAAGTAAGTAGTTAGGCAAAGGGATAAATTTTTGGAATTCTGCTAACCAACTACCAAATAATCAGTTAGAAGAGCTATTTAGAATGATCTCTGCGGGAGAGATATTTCAGAACATCCTTGATCATGATAATGCTTAAGGGCGTGCCATCAGCCGCAAGCACGGGAAGATGCCGGAATCCACCCATGGCCATTTTATTGACCGCATAGGCAATCGGGTCGTCGGCCTTCACGTATTCCGGATTGGGCGTCATGACCTCCTCGGCCTTGACCTTGGATAAATCCTTGTCCTTGCCCACCACCTTGCGCAGGATGTCCCGGAAACTGATAATTCCCACCAGCTTTTTTTTCTTGTAAATCAGGACGCAGTTTTTATTCTGGTCCTGAAAAATTTTCACCACTTTCTGGATGGAATCAGCTGGGCTTGAAACCAGCAAGTCCTTGCCGGTGAGAAGATGCCCGACCGGCGTGGTCATCATCACGCGCTGGTACTGATCATCCTGCCTGGGCTTGGGCAGGTTGCGCTGCATCAGCGAATGCAGGCACTGCAGGCAACGGTCTTCGCCCTGAATATTCTCGTATCCGCAATAGTCGCATTTGGTGTACATGTCACTTCACCGTCCAGGTATTGGAACCGTAAATTAAATTTTTCAGATCGCCCTTTCCTTTGGCTTTTGTAATTTCCTCAATCTGTTTTCCCATCATTTCTTCATAGGCCGGTCTTTCAACCGCGCGGAAAACTCCAAAAGGAACGGGCATCTCCGGATATTCCATTTGCGTCAGAAGATAAGCATAATGAGGCGAAGGGTCTTTTTCGTTGTGAATGATCAGTTCTTTGGAATTGACCTTGTCGATTTCGACTATTTCTGGCTGGAGCCCCTTGAGACGGACCGACTTTTCACGCTTTTTACCGAAAACCAGGGGCTTACCGTCCTCCAGGTAAATCATGCGGTCTTCACGCGTGTCGCGTCCGATCACGGGCGCGAATGCCTTATCATTAAAAATGACGCAATTCTGATAAATTTCGACAAAGGAGACTCCCTTGTGCTTGGAAGCGCGGTCCAGCACATAACTCATGTGCGCGGGATCCGTGTCCAGGGTTCTGGCAATGAACGTGGATTCAGCCGCAATAGCGACGCACAACGCATTGATAGGATGCTCGATGGATCCGTAGGGCGATGACTTGGTGATTTGCCCCACGGGTGAGGTCGGCGAATACTGCCCCTTGGTCAGGCCGTAAATCTGATTATTGACCAAAAGGATATTGATACTCACATTCCTGCGCATGCAATGAATCAAATGATTACCGCCGATGCTCAAGCCGTCGCCGTCGCCCGTGATCACCCAAACGGAAAGCTCGGGATTCACGCATTTGAGCCCGGTCGCAATCGTAGGCGCCCGGCCATGAATAGTGTGAAATCCGTAGGTATTCATATAATAAGGAAAACGGCTCGAGCAGCCGATGCCGGAAATAAACACATATTTTTCTTTGGGGAGAGCCGACTTGGCGAGCGTGCGCTGCACCGTGGCTAGAATCGAGTAATCCCCGCATCCCGGGCACCAGCGCACTTCCTGGCCGGAAACAAAACTCTCCTTGGTGTAAGGCAAATTCACCGGCGCATTGGCCGGCACATTCGAGGCACTGCCCGTATTCGCGGCGGTCGCGGGATTGGTCATAGCAATTCCTTTATCTTGTCCACAATTTCTGAAACTTTAAAGGTCTGCCCCTGCACTTTGTTAAAACCTACGGCGTTAATCCCGGGAAATTGATTCCTGAGAAGCATGAGAAGCTGGCCCATGTTAAGCTCCGGCACAAGGACTTTTTCAAAACGGCTTAGGATATTCCCCAAATTTTTGGGAAATGGGTTCAGATAATTCAAATGCACGTGGGAAATCTTGACGTTTTTTGACTCGAACTCACTGACGGCCTGAAAAACACCGCCGTAAGTACCGCCCCAGCTCAGAATCAGAAGTTTCCCGGATTCCGGACCGCGAAGATTCGCCTCCGGAATGTCGTTGGCAATACGCCTGATTTTTTCCGCGCGCAGATTGATCATCTTTTGATTGTTTTCCCCGTCATAACTCACATTGCCGGTAAGATCCGCTTTGGCCAGGCCTCCGATCCGGTGTTCAAGCCCGGGCGTTCCCACTTTGGCCCAGGGCCGCGCCAGCGTTTCCGGGTTTCTCGAGTATGGAAGAAACGGCTCCTTGCCCGCTTTGGGATGAGTCACTTCAATTTTGGGAAGTTTGGAAATATCCGGGAGTTTCCATGGCTCCGCAGCCTCGGCCAGATAGCCGTCGGAAAGAAAAATCACCGGCGTCATATATTTAATCGCAAGACGCACAGCCTCAATGGCCATATAAAAGCAATCCGAAGGCGTTTTGGGTGCCAACACAGCTATAGGCGATTCCCCGTTACGGCCATACAAAGCCTGCAAAAGATCCCCCTGCTCCGGTTTAGTGGGCATGCCCGTGCTCGGGCCCGCACGCTGGACATTGATGATCACGAGCGGAAGCTCGGTCATGACCGCCAGATTAAGCGCCTCGGCCTTAAGACACAGGCCCGGGCCGCTGGTTCCGGTCACACCCAATTCTCCGCCGAAGGAGGCGCCAATGGCCGAGCCGATAGCGGCAATTTCATCCTCGGCCTGAAATGTTTTCACGCCGAAATTTTTGTACTTGGCTAGCTCCTGAAGAATGGAGCTGGCGGGGGTAATGGGATAAGAGCCGTAAAAAAGCGCTTTTCCCGCCAGATGAGCGGCCGCGACAAATCCGATGGCCGTCGCTTCATTGCCGGAAACCTTGCGGTAAATTCCCGGCTCCTGCACGGATTCTTTCACATGGTACTGGGTCGGAAGGAGCTCCGTGATATCCGCAAAATTGTAACCGGCCTTGAGCGCCATGATATTCCCCTCCACAATTTCAGGCCGCTTGGCGAATTTAGCTTTGATCCAGGCAATCGTGTGATCAAGACTCCGGTCATAAAGCCAGAACATCATGCCGAGCGCAAAGAAATTCTTGCTGCGATCCACTTCCGACGGCTTGAGCGGGAGGTCCTTGAGGGCATTACGGGTCAATTCAGAAAGCTCGACTTTCAGAACCTGAAAATCTTTCAGCGTATCATCCTGAAGCGGGTTGGATTTCCAGTTGGCCTTGGCCAAATTGCCTTCGAGAAAGGTATTCTCATTGACAATGATCAGGCCGCCTCTTTTGATATTGCAAAGATTCACCTTGAGCGCCGCGGGATTCATGGCCACAAGGACATCCGCCGAATCTCCGGGCGTGAAAATAATCAAGTCTGAAAATTGGATTTGGAAACTGCTGACGCCGGGCAATGTGCCGGCAGGGGCGCGGATCTCGGCCGGGTACTCGGGCAAAGTGGCAAAATCATTGCCCATGATCGCGGTCGTGTCCGTGAACTGGTCTCCCGTAAGCTGCATTCCATCACCGGAGTCACCGGCAAATCTTACGGTCACGGAAGAACTTATACTCCTTCCTTTTTCAGCAGTCATTGCTTTCCTTTCCTGCCTCTTATCCCCCCTCGGGCGTGGCCATGATCTGGTCATGCCGGGGAGGCAGATTGTAAACTTCCGTGGGATAAAACTCGGACAGAAAACGAATCAAGGTGCGCACGGAAAGCACATTGACCAGGCTTCCCTTCTCGTCCACCAGGGGGATATGATAAAAATTGCCCTGCCCCATCAAATCAATCGCGGTCCCCACTTCATCCGTCATTTTAAGAACCTGGGGATCCTTCTGCATAAACTCGCTCACGGGCCGCTTGAAGTCCACGTCACTCTCAAGAATTTTGAGGACCACGTCATTTTCCGTGAAAATTCCCACTGCCTTCTTATTTTTGGCAATGATAATATAGCCCGACTTGTTCTCCTGCATGATCTTCAGGGCATCTTCAATCGCGATATCCGGAGGCGCCTGGACAAGCTTGGGGTTCACAATCTGGTAAATCTTCTTCTCTCGAAGCAGAACTTCTACCGGCTTAATTTGCATTGTCTTACCTCATGTACAGTTATATATAGTACTTAATTTACGACCTGATATCAAAAAAAAGTAACGGCTTCTTTTTGCGTCCGATAATCCGCCGATTCTTAATCCACCAGCAGACGATGTTCACTGAAACTGAAGTATTGGTTATCCCCAACGATCACATGGTCCAGAATTTTCACGGAAACCGCAGCGCAGGCCATTTTAAGCTTGGCCATGATTTCCCGGTCTTCGGCACTGGGCTGAATTCTGCCGGAGGGATGATTATGAACCAGGATAATGGCCGTGGCATGACGCTCCAACGCGGCTTTCACCACTTCCCGGCAATGAACGGCGGTTTCATCCACCGTGCCGTGAAACAGATCAACCTCATCTGTCACCCGGTTGGCCTTGTTAAGGAAAAGAACTTTAAAAACCTCGGTTTTCCGGTCCCGCAAAGAACCATAGAGGTAATCCACCACGGCCTGCGGGTCGCGCATATAATTCTTGCCGATCAAGCCCTCGCGTAAATGCCGCCTGGCAATTTCTGCGGCGGAAAGAAGCGTTGCAATTTTGGCCGTGCCCAGTCCCTTCACGCGGCCCAGTTCAGCCGGGTCTGCGGCCATCAATCCGCGCCATCCTCCAAAGGCACTGATTAACTCCCTAGCAAGTTGAATCGCATCCTTTCCACGAATCCCGTTCCGCAGCAAAACGGCAAGAAGTTCCGCATCCGAAAGAACGCCCACCCCCTTTTTCAGCAGCCGTTCCCTCGGCCTTTCCTCCTCCGGCCATGCTTTAATACCGTTCATATTTCAGATTATGGTATCCGGTCACGGCTGGGGAAAGAAAAAAGTCAGCGTCTGTCATCGAGTAGCTTTTAAACAGCACAGAATGTCATGGATAAATTACAAAGAACTATCCCCAGGCAGTATGTATGCGGAAGTAATTCGTCAAGGGACCTCGCCTCGCTCGGCCACCTGCCGGGGGCGTATGCCCCGGGCAGGTACTGCTCCAGATGCCCCGGGCAAACCCGGGGCATCTTCCGCTGTGTAAATCGGTTTTATGATTTTTCGCCAAAATCCTGGGCGGTAAAGACGGAAATAGAGGTGGAGGAATCTTTCCAGGCGTCAGCCGGAAGGCCGGCTTTCTGGGAGCAGAGCTCACTCAGGAATTCCTCCTTGCTCCAGCCCGTTTCTTCCGCTACTTTGGGAAGGAAAAGGCCGGATCTGCCGCCACGCGAAACAATAACGCCGTGCTTCCCCATCACGATTTCATCTGAGCTTTTTACCTTTTGAGGCAGGCCGAGAACGGAAATCTCAATGCTAAGATCCTTGACTTCCTCTTTTCTCAAAGGCATGAATCGCGGATCATGAAGCGCGGACTGGATAGCCATATCCTGCACCGCAAGGTACAACGGCTCGGTCGCAACCGTGTTTCCGATGCACCCCCGCAGTTCGCCATGCTCTCTTAACGTTACAAACACGGCCCTTTTTTCCTTCAGCACCGGATCGCTAACCGGAATGTCGGGCATCTTTCCTGCCGTGAGATAGGTCTCTATCGTCTGCCGGGCAATTTTCAAAAGCTCTTTCTGCTGTTCCGGATTAAGCATGTCAGTATTCTCCCCGGTTGTTTTTTTGTAAAGGACGGAGGCGCCGTATCCCACCACCGCTTTTTTGTCTCCCGTCACATCGCCGCTATTCGCGTATTGCAAAACTTGAAGCCCCGTATCTCCCATTAATTTTGCGATTTCAAGAAGCGTGAGCACGCCGGCGCTTCCGCAAAGTTCCCCTCTCCGGCTCGACAGATCCGCCCATAGCCCTTCCGCGTCCTTTTGAACAAGCCGGTCCAGCACCCAATGATCCATGGTTTGCGCCTTCTCATCCGGATGATAATGGCTCATATCCGTAGAAACCACCATCAGCACTTTTTTTCCCTGAATCGCGTTGAAAATGGCGCGGGCAAGAAGCCGGCAATTATCGAGCGAGTCATCGCTCACGGCAATGGGAACAATTTTGAAATTTTTAAGCACTCTTTGCAGAAACGGAATTTGAACTTCAATGGAGTGTTCGCCCAGATGGGCCTGCGGGATAAATTTGAATTTGTCGCTTTCTTTAAGAATCGCGGAGGCAAGCTCGGAATCAACCGGCACTTCGCCCAGCGGCGTTTTCCAGCTTCCTGCCTGCCAGACCGACGCACCTTCAAAAAGGCCGCGGTGAAAAGGCCCGAGCACAATGACCGTGTCAATCTCAAGGCCTTGGACCTGTTTATAAGCAAACGCCGCGACCTGGCCGGAGTAAACATAGCCCGCATGCGGAGCGATCAATGCCGCCAGGGTGCCTTCAGGCCTGATCGTATGGGGTACCTTGTCAAGAAATCCATCGATCATATGTTCAAGCTCCGCCGGATCCGCGGGATAAAACCCGCCCGCCACCTGCGCCTCCCGAATCTCCCCGGCAAAAAGGTTGGACGATGTATGTAAAGCAGCTAATAAAACGAGAGCAAAAATCTGGGAAGCTGGGGCTTTCTTGAAGCGGCGTCTATTCGAAGGAGACACTGCCGCGGCAGGCGGCAGTGCGCCTTCGCCCCGAAGCCAACCGCTTCGGGGCAACGCTCTCACGCTCAGTCGTCCCTTCGCGTGTAGGCGTCGTCCGCTCGACTCGGAGGAGCGTTCGCGGAAAGAAAGCCCCAGCTTCCCGGTACATTTAATCATAAATGACTCTCTCAAGCGTCAGCCCCTGCGGCGGCGCTGTCGGCCCGGCAAGGCGTCTGTCGCCAGCGTCCATGATTTTTTTGAATTGCTCCAGCGCGATCTTGCCTCTGCCAAGCAAAAGCAAGGTACCCACAATATTTCTCACCATATTGTAGAGAAACCCATCGCCTTCAAAAGTGAGGATGATAAAGGGTTTCTTTTGCGTTACCGATAGGCAATAAAGGGTGCGTACGGAATTTTTTTCGCCTGCATGCGCCTGAAAAGAACGGAAATCGTGTTTTCCGACAAGAAAGGCCGCGCCTTTTTTCATCAGTGCAACATCCAAAGGATGAGTATAGTGACAAGCATAAAGCCTTGAAAGCGGGAAATTTACCGGACCTCGGAGAAGGCGGTAAATATAAATTTTCCGCCGCGCGTGAAATCGCGCGTGGAAATCCGGATTCGCCTCTTTGATTTCTCTGACCGCAAGATCTTCCGGGAAGTAAGTGTTGAGCGCGCGCTGAAGGTTGTGGAGCGGAATAGTTTTACAGGTGCGAAAACTGACTACTTGCCCCCGCGCATGCACACCGCTATCCGTGCGGCTCGCCGGGATCACGTGAACTCTTTCGCGCAGGATTTTGAAAAGCACTCTTTCAATCTCACGCTGAACGGTTCTTCCCCGCTTCTGCTTCTGAAATCCGAGGAAACGGGTGCCGTCGTATTCAAGCACAAGCTTGATGTTACGCATGAAAAATTGGATTGGAACGTTGCTAATTCCGAATCAGCCACTCGGCAATCTGGATGGCATTCAACGCCGCGCCTTTCCGGAGCTGATCGCCGCTCACAAAAAGAGCCAACCCGTTCTCCGAAGACACATCCTCGCGCAAACGGCCCACAAGAATATCATCCTTGCCGCTGGCCTCAATGGGCATAGGAAAATAATTCTTTTCGCGGTCATCCACCAGTTTCACACCGGGCGCCTTGGAAAGAATGGAGCGCGCCTCCTCCACCTTGAGCGGTTTGGAAAACTCGGCATAAATGGCCTCGGAATGCGCCCGGTAAACCGGCACGCGTATACAGGTCGCGGCCACGTGGATATGGGGCTCGTGAAAAATTTTCTTGGTCTCATTCGCCATTTTAACTTCTTCCTCATTGTAACCATTCTCTTTCACCTGGCTGTTGTGCGAAAAAAGATTAAAAGCGATTTGATGCGGCAGGATTTCCTTTTTAATGGGCTTTCCTTCCAGCAAATCACGTGTCTGTCGCTCAAGCTCATGCATGGCTTTGGTGCCCGCTCCGCTCACCGACTGGTAAGTGGCCACCTTGATGCTTTGAATCGGCACCTTTTTATGCAAAGGGAAAAGGGGCACCAGCATGATGATGGTGGAGCAATTGGGATTGGCGATAATCCCCTTGTGTTTGAGAATGTCTTCCGGATTGATCTCCGGCACCACCAGCGGCACATCAGGATCCATCCGGTAGGCGCTCGTGTTGTCAATCACCACAGCACCTTCGCGCACCGCATGCGGCATGAATTTTTTGCTGATGGCGCCGCCCGCGCTGGAAAGAACGATATCGATTCCCTTAAAGGACTGCTCCGTGAGTTCATCCACGGCATGCGGTTCGCCGTGAAAAGAATATTTTTTTTCTTTGGAGCGGGCCGAGGCAAGAAGCTTCAAGGCCTTAACCGGAAAATTTCTCTCCGCAAGTATTTTAAGCATCTCTTCGCCCACCGCGCCGGTCGCGCCCACAAGAGCGACGTTGTAGGTTTTCTTTTCCTTCAGGGTGTTAGCGGCTTTCATTTGGATACTTTTTCCTTCGGTGCATTTTTTGACACATAATCTGCCAGCAGGTCTCCCACCTCGCTGGTGGAATAACCCATTTTCCCTGCGGCAAGACTTTTGAGTTTCTTGGAAGTGGCAAAAATCACGGCCTCCTCAATGAGCTTGGCGGCCTGCGTCTCGCCCAGCCAGTCCAGCATCATGCCCGCCGCGCAAATCGCGGCCACGGGATTGATCACATTCTTGCCCGTGTACTTGGGCGCCGAACCGCCAATGGGCTCAAACATGGAGACACCTTTGGGATTGATATTGCCGCCTGCCGCGATGCCAAGCCCCCCCTGAATAATGGCGCCTAGGTCCGTGATGATGTCGCCAAACATATTGTCGGTTACGATCACGTCAAACCAGTCGGGATTTTTCACCATCCACATGCAGGTGGCGTCCACATGCGCGTAATCCGTGGTGACATCCGGATACTCTTTGGCGACCTCGTGAAAAGTCCTTTCCCAAAGATCCCAGGCGTAAGTGAGCACATTGGTTTTACCGCACAACGTGAGCTTCTTTCTTTTATTCCGCTTGCGCGTGTATTCAAATGCGAAACGGATGCAGCGCTCCGCGCCTTTTCGCGTGTTGCGCGAAATCTGCAGCGCCACCTCCTGAGGCGTGCCTTTGTTTTCAAAGGATCCCTCGCCGCAATAAAGCCCTTCGTTGTTTTCGCGAACCACCACAAAATCAATATCCTGCGGCCCCTTGTTCTTAAGCGGGGTTTCCACGCCGGGATAAAGTTTCACAGGGCGGAGATTAATGTACTGCTCAAGCCCGAAACGCGTTTTAAGCAAAAGTCCTTTCTCGATAATGCCGGGCTTCACATCCGGATGCCCGACGGCTCCGAGATAAATGACGTCGTATTTCCTGAGGCCTTCGAGCTCTTCATCGCTCAATACAATACCGGTTTTAAGATAACGCTCGCCTCCGTAATTCAGCATATGGGCCTCGTATTTAAAGCCGCAAGCCTTGGAGGCCGCTTCCAGCACCTTCATGCCTTCGCGCACCACTTCAGGCCCTGTTCCATCTCCCGGCATCACCGCAATTTTGTACATAGTTTCTCCTTCATGACAACTGTCAACTTTTAACTGCCAGTCCCTCTTGAGGACTTGAAGCGGATGCATATTCTTTAATGGGAATCCGGCCTGCGAGAAACGCCTTGCGACCGGCGGAAACCGCCTCTTTCATCGCGCTAGCCATGAGCACCGGATCCTTGGCGCAGGCCACCGCAGTATTCATCAAAACACCGTCCACGCCAAGTTCCAGGCAAATTGCGGCATCGGAAGCTGTTCCCACTCCCGCATCCACAATCACGGGGCAGGACACCGTTTCCCGAATAAAACGGATATTCAACTTGTTCTGAATTCCGTGGCCCGAGCCAATGGGCGCGGCGAGCGGCATCACGCAAACCGCGCCTGCGGCCTCAAGTTTCCGGGCCATGATCGGATCGTCATTGGTATAGGGCATCACCAGAAATCCTTCTTTGACCAGAATCTCCGTGGCGCGAAGCAGCGCTTCTGTATCGGGTAAAAGCGTTTTGGGATCGCCCAGAACTTCCAGTTTCACCAGCTCGCCCAGCCCCAACGCGCGTCCCATGCGGGCAATGCGGCAGGCATCTTCCACATTGTAAGCGCCCGCGGTGTTGGGAAGCAGCGTGTATTTTGAGCGGTCGAGATAATCAAGAATGGTTTTTTGCGCCGGATTGGAAAAATCCACCCGTCCCACAGCCACGGTGATCATTTCCGTTCCCGAGGCCTCATGGGCGCGGCGCATGATTTCAAAATCCGGATACTTTCCGGTTCCGAGAATCAGCCGCGAATTAAATTCATAAGATCCGATTTTGAGCTTTGTGTCCATAGTTCGCTGACTCATGCCACCAGTGCTTTGCGCTCGGCTTGTTTGTAAAGCTCCACGTATTTTTTCGCTGAAGCCTTCCAGGAAAAATCCGATTTCATCCCGTTTTTCATAATTCCAAGCCATGTTTTCTTGTCTTTAAAAGTGGAAACAACCTTGTCCATGGCTTTGTAAAGAGCTTCAGGCTTATAGTCCTTAAACACAAATCCATTGCCCTCGCCAGTGCGCGTATTAAAATCCGTCACCGTGTCTGCAAGCCCGCCGGTTTCCCGCACCAGGGGCACGGTTCCGTAGCGCATGGCGATCAACTGCCCCAGGCCGCACGGCTCATAATAAGAAGGCATCAGAAACACATCCGCACCGGCGTAAATTCTTTTGGCCATTTTCGGATCAAAAAGAATATTGCATCCAAATTTTTTGGAATATTTTTTCGCCAAATCGCGAAAAAGCAAATGATACTTTTCTTCGCCGGTTCCGAGAAGCACCAGCTGGGCCCCGAGTTTTTTCGCAAAATCATTCATCACCGGCGCCAGGATGTCAAACCCCTTCTGGTCCGCCAGGCGCGAGATCAATCCAAAAACCGGAATATCCGGATTTACTTCCAGATTGTTCTCCTTCTGCAGCGCCTCCTTGCAAATAGCTTTTTTATCCAGATTCGAGAGTGAGTAAGGAAACGCGATGGCAGAATCCGTCTCCGGATTCCACTCCTCAAGGTCAATGCCGTTCACAATGCCGTAAAGATCCGCTTTGCGTTTTTTCAGGACGCCTTCCATGCCGCAGCCAAATTCCGTGGTCTGAATTTCCTGGGCGTACCGTTCGCTCACCGTGGTGACTGCATCCGCGTAGACAATCCCGCCCTTCAAAAAACTCACCTTGCCGTAAAATTCCATCCGCTCCATGTGAAACTCCTCCCAGCCAAGGCCAGTGGTGGGAAGTGTGTCCGGCGGAAAATTGCCCTGATAGGCCAGATTATGAATCGTAAAAATCGTCCGCGTCTTTTTGAAAAAAGGATCGGTTTTATAAACCGTTTTCAGATACACCGGAATAAGCCCAGCTTGCCAATCATGACAGTGAAGGATGTCCGGCTTGAAATTTGCGATTTTAAGAAATTCGAGGGCGCCATGCTGAAAAAACGCGAACCGGCGGTCATTATCAGCATAATCCCCGTGCGGCGTGCCGTAAAGCTCGTCCCGGCCGAAAAATTCAGCGGAGTCGATGAAATAAACCTCAAGCTTTTCCTGATGCAGGGCGGAATAAACCCGCGCAAATTTTCTTTCGGAGCCGACCGGAATCTCCAGCCCCTCCACGACTTTTTTCAGCCCGAACTTGGACGAGTCCACCTTTTTGTAGCGCGGCATCACCACGCAGACCTCATAGCCCAAATCGACCAGCTCACCGGGCAGCGAACCGCACACGTCGGCTAATCCGCCGGTCTTGGCGTACGGGGTCATTTCCGAAGTGACAAAAACCACCTTCATGTTTCGTTAGCTCGTAAAAAGGTTGCAGGGAAGTTTAGGTTACCCTAAGATTTTACTTCCGCAAATCCTTAGGGTGGCGGCAGTTTTTGCCGGGCTCACTTTACTTCGAGGACGCAGTTCGTGGAACCAAAGCTATTGGAAGCATAGGCAACGCCGGGCTTGTTCTCCCAACGGCCGTCCACCAAAAACCGGTACTCATAACGGCCGGGCTTGAGCGGAAGCTGGCCTTTCCAAACACCGTCTTTCGCTTTTATCAAAGCAAAGGAATTGGCGTTCCAGTTATTAAAAGATCCGGCCACGCTCACCTGGCCTGCTTCCGGAGCTGAAAATTCAAAGTTTATGCTTTTATCTAACACTTTATTTTCAAATAGGTTAGATTGATTTTTTGGGGCCGTAGCCTGAACCCCAGATGTCTTGACTGCCATAACAACCTCCTTTTTAATTACCTAACTCTTGAAACCATAAAAATACGCGAATAATATAACAAACCCCTGCCAAATTGCAAGCTCCGGCAAATCGAGCCCTAGCCGCTCGCCGGGACCGATCCGTTTAGGCCGCCGCCCGCGGCCCTGATCAAATCGGGCTTGCCTTTTCGGAAAATTCCAATATAATGACGCTTCCTTAACTGGTTGAAAGGAACTTTATGCGTATTTGTGCGATTTGCGGTAAAAGGCCCATTTCAGGCAACAGCATTGCCCGGCGCGGTTTGGCCAAAAGCAAGGGCGGCGTGGGTATCAAAATCACGGGAATTACAAGGCGCCGTTTTTTTCCCAATCTTCAGAAGATTCGCGCGATTCTGCCCGGCGGTTCCATCAAGACCGTCAAGGTTTGCGTGAGCTGCATTCAGGCCGGCAAAATCACCAAGTCCGTCTAAAATCACCTCCACACTTTCTTCAAATAAGCATCCCGGCCTGATCCAAAGCGGTAGAAATGATACCGGACGGAATTCTTCTCGTAGTATTTCTGGTGGTATTCCTCGGCCGGATAAAATTTGGAAACAGGCGTGATCTCGGTCACAATGGGCTGGCCGAAAACGCCGCTCTTATCAAGCTTCTCCCTTGAGGCCTCGGCCAGCTTTTTCTGCTCTTCGTTGTGATAAAAAATAGCCGTCCGGTATTGCGTACCCGTATCCGCAAACTGTTTGTTGAGCGTCGTGGGATCAATATTGTGCCAGAAAACATCAAGGATCCCGTTATAACTCACTTGTGACGGATCAAAGGTCACCTCAATGGACTCGGTATGTCCTGTGGCGCCCGAACAAACCTCTTCGTAAGTGGGATTGTCTTTCTTGCCTCCCGCATACCCCACCGTGCTTGAAATCACGCCCGGCAATTTATCAAAGGGCGGCTGCATGCACCAGAAACACCCTCCCGCGAACGTCGCTTTTTCATATGGCTTTGAAACTCCCATTGTCCTCCCCTCCTGACCAAAAACCTGCGCCGTAAAAAGCACCGTGCAAATCGCCCAAAAAGCGAATAACTTCGTTCTCATTTTATTTCACGAAGCAAGCGATGACAGTTTAATATCTTTCACTTCAAGCACGAGAGAATCCTCTCCATCCCATGTCCGGCTGTCCGGCGTGTAGACAAGATCCACAGTGCCTTCTGTCCAGTTAAATGGTCGAGCGTTAAACCACAAGGCCTCCAGTGTGGTTTCACCGTCCGAGATCCAGAATTTAAGATGCCCCGTTCCTATCATTGCGGGTTTGCTCTTAAGAGAAAGGCCGCGGGTGAGAAAAACCGGCTTGGGATTCCCGACGCCGAACGGTTCGAAGAGATCCAATTCCTCCGCAAACTTCCGCGAAAGCTCGGAAAGTTTTAATTCGGCTTCCACCTCGTAGGATTTCACCAGATGCTCAACCTCCAGCGTGGAAAGGGCCGTTTCATTAATAGCTTTGCGAAACGCTTCAAGCTGATCCATTTTAATTTTAAGCCCTGCGGCCTGCTCATGGCCCCCGTGCTCCACCAGGTGGCTGGAGGCTGCATTCAGGGCCTTGAAAATATTGAAGTGGCGGATGGAACGGGCTGAGCCCCGGCCGAGATTGTCTTCATCCAGACTGATCACAATGGCGGGGCGGTAAAATTTATCAACCAGCCGCGAAGCCATGATGCCGATCACGCCCGGGTGCCAGCGCTTGTCCCAAACCACAATCACGCGGTCGCGGCTGAAATTGAATTCGCGCTCCACTTTTTCCACCGCCTGTTTGACCGCCTCTCTTTCAATGCGCCGTCTTCTTTTATTTTCCTCTTCGAGAATCCCGGCCAGACTGCGCGCTTCCTTTTCATGCTGGCTGGTGAGAAGCGTGAGCGCGATGTCCGGCGAATCCAGCCGGCCCGAGGCATTGATGCGCGGCCCGATCGCAAACCCGAGATGCCGCGTGCTCCAACGCCCGCGCAATTTAGCAATTTCGGCCAGGGCCTTGATTCCCAAATTGCGGCCCTCGCGGCATTTTTCTAATCCATATTTCACAAAAATCCGGTTTTCTCCGGCAAGAGGCGCCACATCCGCCACAGTGCCCAAAGCCGCGAGGTCAAGTAGGTCATAGGCCTCCTCGCCGAGAAGCGCGCAGGTCAGCTTAAAGGACAGTCCGGCGGCGGAAAGTTCTTTGAATGGCTCGCCGGATGGATCCACCAGCGGATGAATGATGGCCGAGGCATCCGGAAGCCCGCGAGGCGATATCTGATGATGATCCGTGACAATCACATCCATGCCCGCGGCTCTGGCTTCCGCAATGATTTCAAACGCCGTGATACCGCAATCCACCGTGATTAAAAGTTTCGCGCCTTTTCTTTTGGCGAATTCGATACCTGCGCGAGTCAAACCGTATCCGTCATGAATCCGGTGCGGAAGAAAAACATGGGAATCGGCGCAAAGCCGCCTGAAAGCGTGCGTCAAAATCGCCGAGGCCGTGATCCCGTCCGCATCGTAATCGCCGTGAATCACAATGGGGCTCTTGAGCGCCATGTGTTTACGGACAAGATGCACGGCTTCGCGGATTCCGGGAACAAGAAATGGATCCGCCAAGTCTTCGAGCTTGGGATCTAGAAATCGCTGAATATCCTGCGGCGAGCGAAACCCGCGGCCGAGAAGCAGCTTGACGGTGAGAGAACTTAAATTCAGGGAACGGCTGAAATCCGCAATCCAGTCGTCCTGAACCTCCGGCTGGTTTTCATACCGGAGCGCCCAGGAGGTCTGCATGATTTACTTCTTTCCGCCCTTCCAATCAACAAGAAGCGGACTGGCCGTAAAAATCGTGGAATAACTTCCGGAAATGCACCCGATCAGCATGGTGAAGGCAAAATCATTGATCACGTCGCCCCCGAAAAGAAACAGCACCACGACGACGATAAATACGGTCAAGTTCGTCAAAATCGAACGCGAAAGCGTCTGGTTTACGCTTAAATTCACCAGATCTTTGAACGTCATGCGTTTCATATTCCGCGAATTTTCCCGGAACCGGTCAAAAATGACGATCGTGTCATTGAGCGAGTAACCGATAATGGTCAAAATCGCTGAAATCACAGGAAGCGAAATTTCGCGGCCCGACATGGCCACGACACCCAGACAGACAAACGCATCGTGAAATTCGGCGATAATGGCACAAATGGCGTAACGGAAATCAAAGCGCCAGGTCATGTAAATGATACATCCGATCATGGCGACAAAAAAGGCCTTCACCGCTTTCTTGCGAACTTCAGCGCCGGCCGCGGGGCCCACGGTTTCCGCGCGCAAAACTTCGTAATTGCCCTTGCCGACAAGGCCGTCCAGCGCCTGGTGGATTTTTTCCGGGTCTCCGGCATTCGTCCGGAAAAGAACTTCATTGCGGTCTGCTTCGCCAAAGTTTTGAATATTAACATTCGCAAGCCCGGCTTTTTCGGTCGCCTTGCGGATGTCTCCAAGATCGACGCGCTGTTTGAATTTAATCTGCTCCAGCATGCCTCCCGAAAAATCCACCCCGTAATTTTTTTCCCCGCGCATGAAAAAGCAGGCAAGCCCCACGCCGATCACCACGATGGAAAGAAGATACCCCGCGGCGCGCCACTTGATGTAATCAATCTTGGGCACCTCTTTAAGAATATTGAACATCTTGAGACTGACTGTACGGTTTCCGGTCGTGAGCGTGTCAAAAACCAGTTTGGTGACAATAATCGCGGTGACCATGCTGGCCACGATACCGATACAAAGTGTCACGGCAAATCCTTTGATGGGGCCCGAACCGAAATAAAACAGAAGCAGGGCCGTGATCAGCGTCGTCACGTTGGAATCCACAATAGCGCTGAACGCTTTGTGATATCCTGCAGAAATCGCGGAACGGACCGTCTTGCCCGTCCTCATTTCTTCCCGCATTCTTTCAAAAATCAGCACGTTGGCATCCACGGCCATACCAATGTTCAACACCAAAGCTGCGATACCGGGTAGACTGAGAGATGCTCCGAACATGGCCAATCCACCCAGGGTCATAAGCACCATTAGAAAAAGCGCCAGGCTGGCAATGATGCCGGGCACCAAATAATAAAAAGACATAAAAAGAGCGACCAACGCGCCGCTGATAATGCAGGCCTTGGCGCCCTTTTCAATAGAATCCTTTCCCAGACTGGGCCCCACCACGCGGTCCTCCTCCACAATCACAGGCGCGGGAAGAGCTCCAGCGCGAAGCACGAGCGAAAGATCGCTTGCATCCTCATACGTGAAACTTCCCTCGATCTGAGCCCTGCCGTCCGGAATCACAACCCGCATTTGCGGAGCTGAACGAAGCTCTCCGTCAAGAACAATGGCCAAACGCCGGGGAATCCCGTCCGTCTTGAACTTACTCACGGCCAGCTGAGTCATTTCCGCAAATTTCTGGGCGCCTTCCTTGTCAAACTCAAGCGACACCACGGGCTGTCCGAAACTGCGCTGGTCAAAAGAAACGATGGCATTCACCAGTTTGTCGCCATTCAGAACGGCTTGCTTTTCAACCAAAAGATCCTCATGGTGCCTTTCCTCTTTGAGCTGTTTGAGCTCATACCCTTCGGGGATATTTCCTTTCAAGGCCTGCTCCAGAAGTTTGGGATCGTCGGCCACCAGCTTAAATTCAAGAAGCGCGGTTTTTCCGAGAATATCCAGCGCCCGTTTGCGGTCCGTGACCCCGGGAAGCTGCACCACCACATGGTCCATGCCCTGCTTGGTGATACTGGGTTCTGCAACTCCAAATTGATCAATGCGATTCCTGATCACTTCAAGCGCCCTGTCAACCGCATCCTTTCTTTGATCCTTAGGAAGCTGCTGAAGATCAACTTTGAGCAGGAGATGCATTCCTCCCTTGAGGTCAAGGCCGAGATGAATTTTTTCCTGCGGGGGATAGATTTTCCAAATCGAAAGGGCAGTCAGACCCACCACCAAAAGGACTTTCCACTTGTACCATTTATCCATAAATCATTTCCTCTCTTTAAATGAGCACACAACTTTACCTGCGCCTATGCGCAGGTACTACTCGTGGAGTTCTTGAGAAACTCCTACGAGTAAGTTGCCTGTGCGAATTCACAGTGCTTTATACAGCCCTTGCGTTTTTTGCAAGGGTCCCAGGAGCCCGCGGCCTAGCGGGCGGCAGGATTACCTTCTTAATGCTTACTTATAACGGCAGAATCCCGAGTTCTTTTACTCTTTTTGGGATTCCGTCTTCTCGCTGATCGCGCTTTTAAGAAACTCTATTTTTGTGTCGCCGTCGCCCACCTTGAGCACCACAATGTTGTCCTTGACGCCCACCACCGTGCCCAAAATCCCTCCCGAGGTCACAACCCTGTCCCCCTTCTTGATATTCTGAATCATGGCCTGCTTGTCCTTCTCCTTTTTCTGCTGGGGCCGGATGAGCAGAAAATAAAAAACGCCGAACATAAGGATGAGGGGAAAAAATGCCATAATCGGATTTGCTTCTGTGCCTTGCATGGTTACCTCATTTCTTCATCATAATGGTTCTCAAAAGATTTTTTAAATTTCTCAAACCGGTCTTCCGCGATAGCCTCCCGGATATTCCGCATCAGCTCCAGAAAAAAATGGATGTTATGCAGGGATAAGAGCCGCGGCCCCAGGATTTCATCCGCATTGAAAAGATGCCGCAAATAACTCCGCGAAAAATTTTTGCAGGTGTAGCAGACACATTTTCCATCAAGCGGGGCCATATCTTCGGCATACGCGCCGTTCCGCACCACCATCCGGCCCAAGCGGGTGAAGGCGCTACCGTTTCTGCCATAGCGCGTAGGATTGACGCAGTCAAACATATCCAATCCCCGGCTTACAGCTTCCAGAATATTCAGCGGCGTTCCTATGCCCATCAAATAGCGCGGCTTGTCTTCCGGCATGGCCGGCCCTATTTCGGCCAGAAGCTCATCCATCTTTCCTTCCGGCTCGCCGATCCCGAAACCGCCGAGCGCGTAACCGTCAAAATCAATTTCAACGGTTCTCTCCAGCGATTCTTTTCTCAAATCCGCAAAAAAACCGCCCTGCACAATGCCAAAAAGGGCCTGGGTTTTCAACGTGTGACAGGACCTGGATCGCTGGGCCCACGCCAGCGTAATTTCCATGGACTTACGCACCTGGGCCTTGTTCTCGGTAAACGGCGGGCATTCGTCAAACACCATCGCAATATCGCTTCCGAGCGCCTCCTGAATCTCCACCACCAGCTCCGGCGTGAACCGGATTTCCCGCCCGTCAAAGTGAGAGTTAAAAACCGCTCCTTCAGGAGTCACTCTGCGGAGCTTGGCCAGAGAAAAAACCTGATAGCCGCCGCTATCCGTTAGGAGAGGGCCTTTCCAAGCCATGAATTTGTGCAGGCCGCCAGCCCGGCTAATTATATCGATTCCCGGCCGGATGTAAAGGTGATAGGCATTGGAAAGAATGATCTCGGCCCCGAGATCTTCAAGCTCGCGGGGAGTAAAAGTTTTGACCGTGGCCTGGGTTCCAACAGGCATAAAAGCCGGCGTATGAAAATTTCCGCGCGTGGTCTTGACGAGACCGAGGCGCGCTTTGGTTTTGGGATCTTTTTTCTGCAGCTCAAATTCAAATTCCATTTTTTTTGTTTTCATAGAATCAGCATCGCATCCCCGTAAGAATAAAACCGGTAATTCTCGCGCACCGCCTCGCGGTAGGCCTTCATTAAAAGCTCATGGCCCGCAAAAGCACTTGCCAGCATCAGCAGCGTGGTTTTGGGAAGATGAAAATTGGTGATCATCCTGTCCACGGCTTTAAAAGGGTAGGGCGGATAGATGAAAAGCGCTGTTTCTCCGCAACCCGGCCGGATTTTCGTCAAGGGACTGCTGCGCTGCGCTTCGCCGCCACCTGCCCGTGGCCTGTAACCACGGACAGGTACTGCTTCGGATCCCCGGGCAGAGCCCGGGGCATCCTCCGCTGTAATTCCACGCTGACCGGAAGAAACAAGCGTCTCAAGCGTGCGCACCACCGTGGTCCCGCAGGCCGTGATTTTCTTTTTTTCACCTAGCGCCCGGTTCAGTTTCAAGACAGCTTCCTGGGAAACCTCGTAAGCTTCCGGATGCATGGCATGAAATTCGATCTTTTCCTCGGCCACAGGCTGGAAGGTTCCGTATCCGACATGAAGGGTGATGAAAACGGTTTCAATGCCCCGGGCTTTTATTTTTTCAAGAAGCGGCGGATCAAAGTGAAGCCCGGCCGTGGGGCTTGCGACAGCACCCTCCTTTTTCGCAAACACGGTCTGGTAAAGCTCGCGGTCGATGTCCGTATCCGGGCGGTCAATATAAGGAGGCAGCGGCACGCGGCCTATAGCATCCAGCGTTTTCTCAAGGTCCCCATCGCACCAGAATTGAATGCGCCGCAATCCCGAATCCTGCCTCGGCGCATCCAATACCTTGGCTCGCAAGGAATTTCCGTTTTCGCCAAGAAAAACTTCGCTTCCCTCCCTCACCCTTCCGCCCGGTTTGATTAAAACTTCCCACGCATCATCACCCAATTTTTTATGAAGCAGGATTTCCACTTTACCGCCCGTGGGTTTGCGTCCGAACAAACGCGCCTTTAAAACTTTGGTGTCATTCAGCACCAAGGGATCGCCCGGCTCAAGGTATTCGGGCAAATCCGAAAACTTACGGTGTTCGATTTTGCCGGTGCCCCGGTGAAGCACAAGAAGCCGCGCCTTGGACCGTTCAAGCATGGGCTGCTGGGCAATCAGGGCCGGCGGCAGTTCGTAATCAAAATCAGAAAGTGCGAGTGTACTCATAGTAGAAAAAACCTAGGGGGCAAGATCAGGCCGCGGGAAGGTGCTCTCCTCTCAAAATCCGGGGAATGGGCTCGGTATCGATCCGCATACCGCCGCCATGCTCAATCCGGATGGTGTACAGCGTGCCGGGAAGAAACATCGACCCTGGCGCTTCAATCTGCGCATTCTTGATGCCTTCCTGTTTTCTCTTGGCCGGATCAAGCGCGTATTGCCAAAATTCACGCCACAGCTTGATCTCATAGGAATCAAGAAGCCCTTCAATTTTATATCCCGCGGGAATATCGTAGACCTCGTTGATAGGGAAAATCTGCGGCTTGTCGCCGTCAATCACAAAAGCTTTGAGAAAAATATACGCACTTTTGCCTTTTACTTGATCGCCGGCCTCCACCAGCTCATCCTTGAAACGGATCACCATCGCCTGAAACTGAATAATATTACCGTGGAAGGTAAAATAGCGCGGCGCGAGCGGCTTGTTGTCCACGGAATATTCCAGAAATTTAATGGTCGTCAGCACTTTTTTGGTGGCCTCATCCAGCTCCGTCCTGGTGACAATCACTTCTGCAATCCGGGAATCCGCCTTCAATCGTTCAATCACCTGGCCGAGAATCTGGCTCTGATAAACCTTGCGCGCTGCCATAAAAATGGCAATCCCGACCGGAACCACGATGATGAGGTGAAAAATCGCACGAAAAATTGGTTTAGGTGTCATAGGTTTTTTATTATTGCTTGTTCTCTCTTGCAATGATAAAACTATTGCTCCCGGCCGCGCCCGCGCTGCTTCGCAGCACTGGTAACATTTGCTTGCCCCGCTAAAAAACAGCGGGATGAATTTAAAGACGCGCCCGCCCCGTTTCGCTTCGCGAAAGGGGCTGACATAATTTGCCGGTAAATCTATATTTAGCGCCCGTAGCTCAATTGGATAGAGCACAAGCCTCCGGAGCTTGGGGTTAGAGGTTCAAATCCTCTCGGGCGCACCAATTTAGCCCCACAAAGTGGGGCATGTTAAATATAGCCAGCCCTAACTGCGAAGCAGTTACGGGCGGGCGCACCAACTCCTTCCAGCCGAATCGGCCTTTGTCGTTACAACCCGCGAATTTTGGTGATGGTAGCGCCGGGATAATAAAATTCCAGGATTTCCCGGTAGGTTTTGCCTTGCTCCGCCAGGGTCTTGGCCCCCCACTGGCACATGCCTACCCCATGTCCCCAGCCGTGGCCGGCAAAGGTCATGCGGCCGCCCCAGCGGGTGACTTGTAAATCCTTAAGACTTTTCACCACATCCGGCCCCACGGCCAGCCGAAAATCATTGGCGCGCAGGACCAAACTGCCTCCTGCGTGCCGGATCACGATTTCACGGGCGCGGCCTGAGGCGTCCCATTTTCCCGGGATGATTTGGCTGATAGCACCTACGCGATAACCGGCCAGTTTGAGTTTTCTTTCCATATCGCTGATCGAGACCTCTTTTTCCCAGCGCTGATATTTAGACTTCAGGCAGTAGAAACACTGCACTCCCTGCAGAGCAGGATGCGGCTCAATATCCCAATTGTACTCCGGATGCGTGGTCTGGCCCGCGCAAGTGGAATGAAAATACGCGGGGAAGATTTGTTCCCGAAAAGTCAAAATCTCGCCACGCGTCTCATCAACCACGCGGTCCGTGGCCGCATGCTCGGCGCCGTGGCCGCCGTAAACCTGGCCGATCACATCCCCGGCCAGCATGTAATCTTCATTCTTTTTGGCGAGCGCCTTAAAAATGGCAAAGGTTCGTGATGCCACGGCCTGGGCCTTAAGCGCTTCTTCCGGCCAACGGTGAGGCATTTCACTGGGCAGCACGCCTTTGAGGTAGGCCTCCACTTCAAGCTCATTCACGACCATGAGTTTGCCGTGCGAATCCCGCAGAATCTGGACGCCTTCCCGGTAATTCCTGCTATCCACGCGGATGGAGCCGTTGTCACTCATCACCCGGATTCTTGAAAAATGAAAATCCTTTGCGCCAAACCGGATTCCCCTTCCCCTTGCGGTGATCTTTGTTTCTGAAAGCCGCAGCCCTCGGTCAATCAACGCGCGATTGGGCATGGCTTCCACGCGATAGGGGGCATCTGCGAACAGCGTTACCTGATTCTTGTTTTGCAAAATCGCCACCCGGATGCGGTTAAAGGAAGAAGGGTTTTCCGGCAAAGGCAGGGATGCGAGATCCACTTCCGCGGCCAGCGTCACCTGCACTGAAAAGAATATTAAAAAAAACGCAAGCTCCCGTTTCACAACTTGTTCTCCAACGACTCTTTTATTTTTTCAACTTCAATAAAAACTTTTTCTAAATTTTGCTTGGCGACTTCAAGAAAACGCTTTTGCTCCTGATTGAGTTCGCCCATGCCGCCGAGAAGCACCACATCAAGCGCCCCCAAACTGGTTGACAGAGGATTTTTCATTTCTTTCAGCCTATCCCTCAGGAAAGGATGTTTCGCCGCCACAGGGGCCTCCTTAATCAAGAAGTGCTATCTCGGTCAGGTGTCTTTTAAAGGAATCCGATTCTGTGAACTGGAAGGCATGGAACCCCATTCTCCCGGCCGCCTCGACAATCTCTTTTCTATCATCGGCAAAAAAGGTTTTCTCCGCAGAGGTGTTGGCGCGCCGCACGGCCTCTTCAAAAATCTTGGGGTGCGGCTTGCGCACTCCCATCTCATAGGAAAGGATAAACTCCTTAACATGCCGCAGGATGGGAAATTTGCGTTTCACAAATTCAAAATGAAGAGGATTGGTGTCCGAGATGACAAAAACAGGATAACGGCTGGCCAGGCGTTCCACCAGAGGATCCATGCCCGGATTTTCGGTGAAAATATCATTCCACGCGTCCGCAAACTCCTCCGGCGATATTTTGAGCCGGAGATCCCGGATCACGCGCGAAACAAATTCCTCCGAGGTGATTTTCCCCGAGTCAAAAAGCTCGCCCAGCCCGGATTGGATAAACTTGGACACAATGGAAAAAATAGGAACGCGGGAAAGCTTGGATAGTTTTCTGGCAATGATGGCATGGTCGAATTTGACCAGGACATTGCCCAAATCAAGAAGCACAAGATCACAGCTAAACTTCATTCCTCTTTTAAGACTTCCTTAATCACAAAATCAATTTCTTCGATCGTGGACGGCTTTTCAAGAAAGGCCGAAACCTTGAAGGCCTTGAGAATACGGTCTTTTAAAGTTTGATCCGCCACGGTATGACCCGTGCTTATAATGACACGCGTCCTTATCCCCAAGGTGGAAAGTGCGCGCAAGACATCCTCCCCGCTCACCCGCGGCATATTGATATCCAGGATCAGAACATCCGGCTTCTTTTCCTTGAGAAGGGTTACGGCAGTCTCCCCATCCGTAGCAGAAAAAACCTCATATCCGATATCCTGAAGCAGCAAACTAAAGGTTTCGATCAAATCTTTTTCGTCATCGGCAACCAGCACGGAAACAGCCATCGGACAGCTCCCTTTGATGCGCTAAACAGTTTAAGCATTTGGGAAGTCAGAAAATCTGTATTAATCTATCATAGAACCCGCAAAAATCCATTTGAAATCGCGGCCCGGGGATGGACTCGGGCCTAAAAATGCGCCTGATGCTCGGGCAAACTTACGGTCTCAAGCTGGACCGTGGAGTGAAAAATCCGGAATTTCTCCTCCAAAAGGCGGTTGACCTCCCGCAGAATATCATCCGGCCGCGCCTGCTTCTCAATATCAAGGTGCGCACTCAGCGACTCCTTCCCGCTTGAAATTGTCCAAACGTGCAGGTCGTGAACGTCTTTCACTCCCTTGACTTCAAGCAGGCACCGCTCCAGCTCCTCCAGATCAATATGAAGCGGCGTGGCCTCAAGCAGGATGGAAACCGAATCCCGCAACAGCTTCCAGGCGCATACGGCAATCAATGTGGCAATTAAAAAACCGGCAAGAGCGTCTGCATAGAGCCAGTGGAAATAACGGATCGAGAAACCGGCGGATAAAACTCCGACCGAGCCCAGCATGTCTGCAACCACATGAAAAAAAGCGCCCTTGAGATTTAAATTATTTCCTTCCGCGCCTTTAAGAATCCGCATGCTGGCCAGATTTACCGCCAGTCCCATCCCGGCAAAAAAAAGCATGATCCCGCTATGGACCGGCGCAGGAGCCAGCATTCGTTTAAAAGCTTGCGTAAGAATCAAAATGATCAGGTCTAGAAGGATCACACCGTTCGCCAGGGCGGCCAGAATTTCCATGCGGTGGAATCCGTAACTCATGCGCAGCGTGGGCGGTTTCTCCGCGATCCAGAACGCGAACAGGGCAAAGGAAAGGGCAAAAAAATCCGTGAGCATATGGGCCGCATCCGCCAGAAGCGCTATGGAGCCGGACCAGAATCCTCCGGCGGCCTCTGCTATCATGAACGCAAAGGTCATCGAAAGACAAATCCAGAGTGCTTTTTTACCCCGCTGCCGGAGAAGCGCCTGCTCTTCGTGAAATTTCATCGTCATTCAATTTCTCCTTGAAAAATATCCCGTCCGCCGTCTTGATCCCCAGGGATTCAAGCCGGGACCGCATCCCGGAAGACATGAGGCCAAGATTCAAAACATGAACTTCAGCGGAAGAAAATTTTCCTTTCAATCCGTTGATCTGATTCAGGAGTGTCTCGCCTTTTCTATTTGCATAGACAAAATCATAGGGCCATAGAACAAAAACCTGACGCTGCGCCGTAACGGCGTAAAGGGACCCTTGATGAAAACCAATTTCGGTAAAATCCTTGTGTCTTTCGGCAAGCCCCATAAGCATCTCAAGCGCGGTCATGGCCTGCCCGGCTTCTTTTTCGGATTTGATATCGGAGAGCTGGTCAAAAACTTTTTGCCATCCTTTAGCGGAACTCAAGGATTCCAGATAAAACCGGATCCGGGTTTGCTCTCGAGGATTAAAATAGGGATTCTCAAGAAGAAATTGGTCGATGGGCTCGTCCTCCAGCCCTTTCGCCTTGAAAGCATTGCGGTTAAGATCATAAAGCTCCCACGCGTCCTTGGTATTGACCATTTGATCCGCCGAGGCGCTGACCCCGCTCGCGGTCAGGGCTACGGACCCGATCAGCGTGACCGGGACTAAAAACTGGGCCACGGTAAAAGCGGCACTGCCGCTCATCCGCTTCTGGGCAATGCGGTCCAGCTCCCGGATGAGATCTGGATTTTCCGTATAGACATCCGCCCCGAATTCACTGGCCACATCGCGCCTTGCGCCATCAAAAAGTCTTTCTTTCAAAGAAGGCTTTTTAAGTGTTTTCCTTTTTTTCTTGCTGAACAGGTGCCCTCCTTTTTTAAAAAATTCGCCGGTGGCATTGCCCACATTTTTAACCGTGCCCACCGGATGCGTGGCCAGCAGCTTAAACCCCCGGCCGATATCGCGCACCGAATTCTCAGCGCCCTGCGCGACCTGGTCGCCGGAGGCCTTGGTTTTTAAAAGCCGGGTCAATTCGATTTCCTTAAGCAGAATGGCCAGTTTTCTCAAGCCCGCCGGTTGGTAGGACCCATACTGGCTTTCCACGGAAAACGTAAGATCAAAATCCGGGGAAACAGCGGCATTTTGGCTGACCTTGTACAAGTCGCTTTTCAGGGCAACCGTTTTTCCCCAGGGAATTTTAGCAACCGGATAGGATTCGAATGTTTCAGAAAATTTTCCGGAAAATGGCAGGGTAAATCCCGCGACAAAGAAAAAGGAAATAAGGACCGAAAAAAATTTTGAAATATAAGATAATTTTTTCACACGGGAAGCCGGCTGATAATTTTTTGCGCGCGCGTGACAGATGCTTTGGGGACTGCGATGCCCGTTCCCTTCAGAAGGTTGCCGTGAATGTCCTTCTTGCCCTGCTGATAGACAATACACTCCATCCCTTCTTCCTGCAGCCGTGCCTGAATCTGCTGGGCCTCGTCAGCGGAGGCAGTCTCATACACCTGAACCCACGTTTCGCCGGGATGGGCCCGTTTCATTTTGGGAGCATTTTTTATCCAGCCCCAGGAATATTCGGGCTTGAGAAACCGGAAGAGATACCAGGCCGCAAGCCCCAAAAGCACCAGATAAACCATCACTTCTGCCATAATATTCCTCTTTTATACCCCTCTATCGTCTAATTTTCAAGCCGGACCTGGCTTTTATCCATTTGCCTGGAAACAAAATAAAGGATCAGGCCAAAGGATGCCAGAACAAATCCAAACAAAGATTCTCCCGGTTCCGTGGCAATCGCATTGCCTATAAATAGGAAGGTGGATGCCACAAAAATAACCGGCGTCAGGGGATACCCCCAGACCTTGTAAGGGCGGAATTCATTCGGCCGCTTATGCCTCAAAATCATCACACTGATTCCTGTGAGCGCAAAAAAAATCGAAATGATAATGGTCGTGTACTCCATCAACTGGTCAAAAGTTTTGGTAAGGACAAGGATCACTGCGCAGGCGCCGTTGAACACCAGAGCCACAAAAGGCGTGTGAAAGCGGACATGAACCGTTGAAAGTTTTCGAAAAAGCGCGTGGTCCTCGCCTAGCGCATAAAGGATTCTTCCTCCGGTGAGAATATAACCGTTTAAAGCTCCGAAAGTGGAGAAAGCGACAAAGAGCGCCACCAGTTTTCCACCCCAGGGTCCGATCATTTTTTCCACCACCGCGGAAGCCACCAGCTTCGTTTCCCTGATTTCACTCCCGGAAAGATACAGGTAATACACCAGGTTGATGAGAATATAAAGCAGGGTCACGCCCGCGAGTCCGCCGATAATGGCCAGCGGCAGATTCCGGGACGGGTTTTCGACCTCCTCCGCCACATACGCCGCCTCTGTCCAGCCTCCGTAAGTCCACAGGACAAAAATAAGCGCGAGCCCCGCGGATTGAATCATGGAAAATGAAAACCTCTCTCCGGTCACAAGCGGAAAGATGTGGCCCTGATGGATTTCTCGCGGCAAAAAGAGCAGGCCAAGAATAATGATAAAGGCCAGAGCCAGGACTTTGATTGTTGTAAAAATATTTTGAATAGTCTTGCCGTATTTTAATCCCACCATATTGGCAGCCGTAAGCGCAACGATGGCAGCCACGGCCACGGCCCGCGTATAATCCTTCGGAAATCCCACCAAATAACTCACATATTCGGAAAAAACAAAAGCGATAATCGCGATGGTGCCGGTACGCTCCACAAAAAGCTTGGTCCATCCGAAAAGGAAACTGACCAGGGAACCATATGTCTCCCGGAGGTAAATATAATCCCCGCCTGTTTTCGGGAAAAGCCCCGCAAGCTCCGCATAACAAAGCGCCCCGGTCATGGAAAGCACGCCACCCGCCACCCAGGTCAGAAGAATGGCGAGAGGATTTTGTAAATGCTGGGCAATGGCATGAGGAACGCGGAAAATGCCGGCGCCGATGATGCAACCCACGACAATGGCAGAAGCATCCCAGAGATTAAGCTCCCTGACAAAACGGGATTTGTTCATGAACGGGGGATAAGATCTTCGGCCTGGTAATGTTCCCAGAGGACTTTGCGGAAGGTATCATTCTCCTCCATGAGGAGGAACATCCTCTCCCGGATTTTTTCCACAAAGGGTTCGCGGTGCGGGTATTTTTCCTGATTGACGAAAAGATGGATTTTGGCGATGTATTCGTCAATTACCAGCGTGTTTTTCCGGATCTGCTTTTTGATGATCTCCGACTCAACGGCGCTAAGCAGTTTGGTGGATTCATCAAATGAAAGCGCGGATTTTTTTGGAATCTCGTAACTTAAATGAAATATCATAGCCCTTCCACTTGTTTTATTAAGTCTATCACATCAACCATGGAATCGACAAATCTCCGCTTTTCTTAAATGAGTGCTTGACTTGCGCGACTGCAAGGAGCGTCAAGTCAATGCACGAATTTATCCCAGAAGCCCTAATTTGCAAAATTAGGGCGACGTGGGATTTCCTATATTAAAAACGGTTAACGAAATTGATAATCTGCCGGATGCGGCCATAACTGTGCCGGTTAAAAGGAAAAGCAATCCGCGGGAGATCCATGTCTCTCCCCTCATAAGCTTCTTCGGGAAACGCCTTGACCGATTCGAACCGGCCCTTAGGTTTTAGAACATCCCGGAATTTTTCGTTAAGCCCCTCCATCATCTTGGGCGTTATTCTCAATACGCGGATCACAAAAAGCTCCCCCACATAGCGGGAAGAGTGGTAATTGGAATAAAACCGGACCACTTCTTCCACCGCCTCATCCACGTCGGTTGTGATCTTGAACAAATCCATATCCTCTTCAGAAATAAAGGCGCCGCCACGAATCTGTTTCCGTACAAATTTAAGCCATTCCCGCCAATAGGGTTTCTTGGGATGATCGACCATCACAATCGGCAGAGGCTGGGCCTTGCCGGTCTGCACCAAAGTCAGGACTTCAAACCCCTCGTCCTGGGTCCCGAAGCCTCCTGGAAAAAGCGCGATGGCATGGGATTCCCGGATAAAAATAAGTTTGCGGGTGAAAAAATATTTGAGATTGATGAGTTTTTTATCTTCCCGGATAAACGGATTGGCCTCCTGCTCATGCGGAAGCCGGATATTGATGCCAAAACTGTTCCCCGCTCCGGCCCCGGCATTGGCCGCCTCCATGACGCCGCTTGCCGCACCCGTGATGACCATCCATTCTTTCTTGGCAATCTTTTTGGCAAAAAGCTTGGCCATTCGATATTCCATGGAGGTGCGGCGCGATCTTGCGGATCCGAAAACACTCACTTTTTTTATGCTCCGGTAGGGCGTAAAAACTTTGAAAGCGTAGCGGAGTTCTTTGAGCGCTGTGTTAATGACTTTAAGATCCCCGCGCTCGGCTTTTTCGTCGATCAGTTTGAGGGCGGTGATGATCATTTCCTGTATCAGGAAGGAATTTTCAGCGCCGCCGCGCTGACGAACAAGCTCCTCGATCGCTTTGTCAAATTCCCCGCCCGCCTTGTAATGAATGCTCATGGCTGCTTAATCAAGTAAAGTCGGACAACTCTTCATCCGCTCTTTCCGAGTTATCCACCTTGATGACAAGACAGCCGTGTTCTTGCCCTTCCGTGGCCGTGCAGTAGGCATAATCAATGTTGATGTCGGCCTGCGCCAGACGCTGCGCAATATCCGTAAGAATCCCGGGACGGTTCTCCACGTCAAGGACCACAACCTCCTGTTCAAGCACGTAAAAACCTTCCTGCTCAATCAAAAGAAGCGCCTTGGTGGGATTATCAACATAGAATCTTACGACCGCGTGATCCACGGTGTCATGGATGGACAGGGCGAGAATATTGACGCCATTGTCAGAAAGCGTCGAGCAGGCACGCGCCAGCATGCCGGGACGATTTTCAAGAAATACAGAAAGCTGTTTTTTGACGGCCATAGTGGTGTGAGGAAATTATCATTCAAAATTGCGGCAAATTCAAGGAAAGAAACTTCTTTCGAGGTCAGGTTGCGGCAAGAAGCTTTCTAGGCCGGTGGAGAGCTATGAAATAACGCCCTTTCCTTTTTGCCCGGAGAAGCGCCTTATCCGCCTGGTCGATGAACTTTTGCGGAGGCATCTCGATTCCGCCCTTCACAGACGTAACACCGAAACTAAGTCCGAGATTCGCAGGCGCGGATTTGCCCTGAAGCTGTTGAAAAATATCTTTGGCACGTGCCCGGATACGATCACATACGCGGACCGCTCCCTGAACATCGGTTTGGGGAAGAATCACCGCAAATTCATCGCCTCCGTACCGGGCCGCAATATCAATATCGCGGATGGAGGTTCTCAGCAGGAACGCTATCCGCTTCAAAAGGTCATCCCCTTTAGGGTGCCCAAACCGGTCATTGAAAGTTTTGAAATCATCCACATCTACCATGATAAGCGAAAACGGAAAACCGTGCCGCTCCGACCGCTTGAGCTCCACGCGGATCATCTGCTGAAAGTAGCGATGATTAAAAATTTCCGTCAAACTGTCGATCACCGCCTGGCGGCGCGTTTTCTCAAACAGCAGCGTATTATCGATGGCGGTTAGCGCATGCGAAGCCAAAGTGGTGAGCAGTTTCAAGTTTTCGCCCGTATACACTTCCGAGAGCAGTCCGGCGAGATAGGGATTTTTCGGCTGACTGCTATTTTTGAGCGGTTTATGAAGTTCAAACTGGCAGGTATTTTCTCCCGCAGCTACGCATTTTGTTTCCTGGATTTCGACTTTTTTGCGGAAAATTTTTTCCATCAGGCCGGCAAGAACTCCCGCCTCAAGATAACAGACAGGCCTCTTCAGGCCTTTCAAGCCCCGGCAAGTCATGCTTTGCCCGATGCGAATGACAATATCATGCTCCTTCATCCTCGGAGCCTGAATCTGCGCCAGGCCAAGAGATTCAAGCGCGGGAATAAAATCATGGGCAGACCCGCCCGGAAGAAGGGAGGCGGTTTCCTTGCCCATCAAATAGGCGGCAACAACTTTCCGTCCAAAAGCCAGATCTTGCAAGACAAGCGAGCGGTAAGCGTCAAAAAACAAGTTGCCACCCTTTTTGGGGGAAGGTATAAGCCGGCCCGATGTGCGGGGATAGTCTAATTTCTTACCCTGCGTGATCTTGACGATTTCCTCCAAATCTTCCGTGACCTGGGAAAGCCGCTCCATCACCCGGATACTTGCGACTTTTTTAGAGTCTATCATGTGCGACTGGGGCATACGTTATGATTCTATCATCGGCCTTGAGAATGCGGAACTTTAAATTCCTCCCAGGCCCGGGAGTCATTCCGCGAAGGTGCTCGCTTCGTCATCGTTCGATTTCCTCCAGCGAGGGAAATCTCACTCAGACGCGTGCCTGCGGCTTGACAACCATGCTGCCTCGGCCCGCGTCATGTGCCTCCGCGGTCACCTTCGCAGTTTTCAACCAAACCGCTTGCAGTCTAAAAAGGGTGGGAGGATAATAAACACAGCACCTTTGGAAACGGTACCTTTTGTATCAACCCGGGAGGTAAGGAAAAATGCACCTAGAGTTAATAATTATTATTATTATTTTCTTGGCATACATTAGCTACATGCTCTGGTCAATCAGGGAAGATATTGCGGTTTTGGCAATTAGAAGTTTTGTTAAAGATTCCGAAAAAGAAAAATAAATCCAAACAATAAATACCAAAAGGACCTGTAAGCTTAAGGAAAAAATAAAGGGCACCCTTTAAATGGTCGGCTTATAAGGCCAATCAGGGCTAAATATTTCCTGAACATTTGCTATGCAGCCAGCCGCATCATTATTCAATAGTCCTTGATAGCCACTTCCTCCAGAGATCGCGCCGCAAAAAGAAATAGGCGTAATCGTAGTGGGATTACCCCCTGGCACGATTAAATAAAATTCATACAAATGCAGTTCTTCATTTCGTCGATGCTTCAAATTATACATACTATCTGCTTCCAAAAAATTAATGGGCTTCTGCCAACAAACCCATCTACCGCGTGATTTTTCTTCATAAATCTGGCCGATAGCTGAACGGTGATTTTCTTGAAAATATTTTTGAATTTCTGGAAGGAACTTGCGCGCTTGGTCTAATTCAATCTCTTCACGATGGCCGCGTAAGTATCTTACTAATCCACCGTTATCATCAATTGCATTTGGAACTTGAGTAATAAAATTAAGAAGGGCGTCGGTCCGAACATAAAAAAGGTGACTTGGATTAGGTTTTAGTAAACCGTTTCAATAAGGACAAATTCAGGTCCATCTATGCGATAAAGCGGGCCATGATTTCCGGTTTCCAACTTTTTTGCTGCGATTTCAGTCCCAAAACTATCTTTAGTCCTTTGACTCAATTGAGTTACCGTACCAGTATTTATATAAATGAATGGCGATTCCATTTTTTAAATATTATCCTCCCGTCCATTTTGAAAATCAAACGGTTTACTGGGAAATCCTCAGCAATCGCGAGAAGGGTTCTGCCGAGGCACATTACGAAGGCTGAGCGCCCATGGTGTCCAGCGCGAAGCCTTTGTATGAGCGAGGTTCTCCTCGGTGGGGAGAACCGAGCGTTGACGAGGCGGAAGCCCTTGCCGCGCGCATGCAGGCAAAAAAAATCCCCGCACTGAATTGAATCAATGCGGGGATTTGAATTTAATCCCGGCGGCTACCTACTCTCCCACCCCCGTTTCGAAGGCAGTACCATCGGCGGAAGAGGGCTTAACGGCCGTATTCGGAATGGGAACGGGTGTGACCCCTCTCCTATGACCACCGGAAACTTGTTGCCCCGGCTTAAAAGCCGGGACGAAAAAATACAACTGCATAAGGGCAAAAACATCTTTTTGCCTTCGTCCTCGCGTTATGACTATTTATTAGAACAAATAGTCAAGCCGAACGGCCAATTAGTACCGGTGAGCTAAAAGTGTTTCCACTCTTACACCTCCGGCCTATCAACCTGGTAGTCTTCCAGGGGCCTTATTACCCGTCTCACGACGAGTTGGGAGTTCTTATCTTGGGGAAGGCTTGGCGCTTAGATGCTTTCAGCGCTTATCCTTTCCAGACATAGCTACACGGCTCTTGCCCTTGGCAGAACAACCGTCACACCAGAGGTCTGTCTCT